>TARA_B110000238_G_scaffold44799_1_pt1 | contig 11262 bp, 10 predicted proteins | sample TARA_B110000238 | Tara Oceans TARA_B110000238 (sample SAMEA4397569) | marine metagenome | biome: Polar Biome; feature: [SRF] surface water layer (ENVO:00010504); material: water (ENVO:00002006), including particulate matter (ENVO:01000060) such as... | depth 5 m | reverse complement strand
ATTAGGCCAGGTTATGCTATAGAATATGATTATATTGATCCTAGAGAGCTACTTTTAACACTTGAAACAAAGAAAATTCAAAACTTTTATCTTGCAGGGCAGATAAATGGAACTACTGGATATGAAGAGGCAGCTGCACAAGGGTTGATAGCAGGAATTAATGCAGCTTTATCTTTTAAAAAAGAAGAACCATTTATTTTAGATAGATCAGATGCCTATATTGGAGTTATGATAGATGACCTTATAACAAAGGGTGTGGCTGAGCCATATAGAATGTTTACTTCTAGAGCCGAATATAGATTAAGCTTGAGAGCAGATAATGCTGACCAAAGATTAACCAGTAAAGGTATTGATATTGGATTAATATTTAAAGAAAGAAAAAAAATATTCGAAGACAAAGAATCAAAAATTAAGCTAATATCTCTTAAAATGAAAGAGTCATCTATCACGCCAACAAAAATCCAAGATTTTGGTATTAAAATAGCTAAAGATGGAGTTATTAGAAATTCTTCTGAAATATTAGCTCAAAAAGGAGTGGACATGAAAAAAATAAGACAAATTTGGCCCGATATACCTTTTCTTGGCAAAAAAGTGGATGAACAAATTGAAATTAATGCCCACTATAAAGGATATTTAAAAAAACAAAAAGCTGATATACTGGCTTTTAAAAGAGATGAAAATCTAATAATACCAGATAAAATCAATTATGATGCTCTTTCTGGTCTCTCAAATGAAGTAAAAGCTAAGTTTAATCAAATAAAACCAAAAACTATGGGGCAGGCATTAAGAATTGATGGAATTACTCCAGCTGCTGTATATATTTTGTTGTCACATGTTAAAAGAAAGTCTATTAAGTTAATAGCTTAATGGAAGAGATTTTAAAACAATATTCACTGCTCAATAACCAAAATGTTCCACGTGAAACATTTTTAGATTTTGAAGCATTTATTTCAATGTTACGTTTAATAAATAAAGAAATTAACATAATTAGCAAAAAAACCTCAACAAATGAAATAATTAGAGAGAGACATATAATTGATTCAGCGCAAATTATTGATTTTATTGATATAAATAGCGAATCAGCAACTGATATAGGTTCAGGAGGTGGAATGCCGGGGATAATTGTGGGGATTTTGGCAAAAAACTTAAAAAAACCTTTAAAAATAAACTTATATGAAAAAAGCCACCATAAAAGTGCATTTCTAAGAAAAGCATCAAGAGACTTAAAAATAAACACAGAAGTAATACAAAAAAATATTTTTGATGAGCAAAATTTGGAGACAGGGACAATAATGGCAAGAGCATTTAAGCCATTGCCAACAATTTTAGACTTAGTTTGCAAAAATTTCAAAAAATATAAAAATTTAATTTTATTTATGGGTAAAAATGGTGAAAAAATTTTAGAGGATAGTTTAAAAGAATGGGACTTTGATTTTGAAAAAAAAAAAAGCCTCACAAGTGAGAATTCTTTTTTGTTAAATATAAAAAACATAAAAAAAAATAAAAAATAGAATGCAAATTATTTCTGTAATAAATCAAAAAGGTGGGGTAGGGAAAACCACCACTGTAATTAATCTTGCAGCTGGTTTAGCTTTACAAAAAAAAAAGGTTTTAATAATAGATCTAGATCCACAAGGAAATGCCACAACTGGACTTGGTTTATCTAATTTAGAAAATTCTAGTGAAACAATATATGGGGTCTTGAATGGTACAAAATTAATTACAGGTGTAGTTAAAAAAACTAATTTTAAAAATTTGGATATTATAACTTCAAATGTAGATTTATCAGGATTGGAAGTAGAAACTGCTGGAGACAGTGAAAGGGCTTTTATTATGAAGAGCAAATTAGCCCCGTATTTGAATGATTCTAGAGGGTCATATGATTATATACTGATAGATTGTCCACCATCGTTAAGCTTGCTAACGATCATGGCTTTAGTCTCCTCACATTCCCTTGTAGTACCATTACAAACTGAATTCTTTGCACTAGAAGGTTTAACTCAACTAATGAAAACGATAGAAAGAATAAAAGTAAGTTTGAATCCTGAATTAAAAATTAGAGGCATACTTTTAACCATGTACGACAAAAGAAATAAACTTTCCTCACAAGTTGAAAAGGAAGCAAGAGATTATTTTAAAGAAAAAGTTTACGTTACGGTCATACCTAGAAATGTAAGACTATCAGAAGCACCATCTCATGGAATGCCAGTATTAATCTATGATAAATTGTGTCTTGGTAGTAAGTCATATTTTAATTTTACAGATGAGTTTATTAATCAAGAACAAAAAATAGGGAGTGCAGCATAATGGATGCAAGCAAAATTAAAAAAGGCTTGGGTCGAGGCCTGTCATCTTTAATAGGTGAAACAAACATAGAATTAAATGTTAATAAATTATCGATAAGTGATTTGATTAGCAATAAATTTCAACCAAGAAAAACATTTGATGTAGAAAGTTTACAAGATTTAACAAATTCTATAAAGGAAAGAGGAATTATCCAACCAATTATTGTTAGAAGATCTGAAGAAGATAAATCTAAGTATGAGATAATTGCTGGAGAGAGAAGGTGGTTAGCTGCTCAAAAAGCAGGCCTGCATGACGTCCCTGTGGTAATTACAGAAGTTGATGATTTAAAGTCGCTTGAGTTTGCTATTGTAGAGAATGTCCAAAGAAATGATTTAAATGCAATTGAAGAAGCAAGAGGTTATCAGCGTTTAATCAAAGACTTTTCATATGATCAAGAAAAAGTAGCCAAATTTATTGGTAAAAGCAGAAGTTACATTGCAAACTTTTTAAGATTGTTAAGTTTACCTGAAGAAGTTTTAAGATTAGTTGAAACTAAAAAACTTTCACCAGGACATGCTAAAATTTTAGTTGGGTTAACTAATATAGAATTCGTCGCAAAAAAAATTATAGAAAAAAATTTATCTGTTAGACAAACTGAAAAATTTGTAAAAATTTTTAAAATTAAAAATCAGTCACCTAAATATTTTAAAGATGCTAATATACAAGCTTTAGAATCCTCCATTACAGAAAAAGTAGGTTTAAATGTTTTTATTAAAAATAAAAAAGATAATACTGGTACTTTAGTTTTTGAATATAAAGATTTGGAACAGTTAAATAAAATTGTAAAAATTATAAAATCTAATTACTAACCACAGTTGTTTGTTCTATTATAAAGTTTGAAAGTATATTAACAGAATTAGTAGAATTTTTTTTTATTAAAAGCTCAGTTTCATTTATTTTAAACAATAAGTTTTGAGCGTTATAATATGACCAATTTTTGACTTGCTGTTTAATTATTTCTTTATCTTTCCAAAAGATTGGTGGTTTGAATGATAAAATAACATTATCAACATTTTTGTTTTTTCTAATTTCATTAACTAGTTTTACAAGTCTTTTCGATTTTATCAAAAATGTTCTAATAATTAAAATACAATCTTCTAAAGAATAATTATTTTCATTTAAAATAGTGACTGTCCTTTTTTTATTTTTTGCTAAACAGCTATCAATTAATTCAGAAACTGAGTAATTTTCAGCTAAATTTGTGAGTTTAAGAAGGTCTTCAAGGTTAATTTTATTCTTATCTTTGGTAAAATTTTCTATTTTCTCAAGTTCATTCTTTAAATTTTGTCTATCACCACGACATCTCTGCACAACCAAATTAATTAATTGTTGAGATATGTTAATTTTTTTGTCTCTAAAAAAAGTATTTACTATCCCTGATAGGGTTTGATTATTATCTTCATAAAATGGAATACATACTGTTTTTTTGTTTTTTTCAAATAAGGATCTTAACTTAGATCTTTTTTCCAAAATACCCGCATTTAAAATAACTATTAAATCTTCAATTTTTTTTTCTAATATTTCAACAACTATATCATTAATTTTATCTGTTGCTCTTGAAATAATAATTAGTTTTTCATTCTCAAAAAATGATTTTGATAAAATAGTATTAAAAAATTTCTCCTCATTTTTTAATATTTCACTTTCATCGTATGTATAAATGTTATCTGTATAAAATTTCTTAAACTTTACTTCTGTAACCTCTTTTTTGTGTCCCTCATTTTCTCCATATAACAAAAAAAAATGACTATCTTTTAAATTAATTTTTGAAAGTTCAAAAGATTTAATAATCATTTGTTATATAGTCAAAAAAATTAAAATTTCTTCTATAATCTTATCAGTTAAATTTATTTCAATATTTTTTTGATATTGAGAAAGTTTAAATTTACTCTCTATATTGTTATAGGTAAAATTAGCACTAAAAGTTCTTTCTTTAAAAATTTGATCTTTATCCATCAAAACAACCTTCACAGTAACAGTCGATTTGTAGACAGAGTCGTTGCTCGCTGAATCTTTTAAAACAGTCTCTAATTTTTTGTCACTATTTATTATTAATTTATAGCCAATTTTTTTATTTTTATTTTTTAAATTTAAAGATGAAATAATTCTTCTATTTATTATCTTGCTACCCTGCACTTCAACGCTCCCTATTTCATCACTAAACGTGTCATTTTTGGAATACATAGGTTCGTATCCACAATTTCCTAGAGAAAAAAGTAGCATATACAAAAAAACTTTCTTAATCATTGTCATTTTGTAATTAAGTTTATTAGCTTATCTTTTATAAAGATACTTTTAATAATATTTGCATTAATTAAATATTTTTGTAATTCCTTTGTTTCTTTAATTTTTGTTATTAAATTTTTTTCTTCGAGACTTTTTTCGCTTGAAACCATACCTCTTTTTTTTCCATTAATTTGGACCACTATATTAAATATTTTGTTTAGAAGGTATTTATTGTTAATTTTTGGCCAAGTATGAATTTTATTTTTAGATATTTCATCTAAACATTCATTTGCTAGGTGAGGAGTTATTGGAATCATTACAGTTAAAATCTTTATATAATTGTCTATTAAGTTATTACTTTTTTTGTCTGAACTTATTGCTTTATTAAGAAAATTATAAATCTCATGTAAATTTGCAACAATTACATTATAGCTAAATTTATTCAAACTTTGGTTGATTTTGTTTAACATTTGATTTGTGAATTCCTCAATATTTTCATTAAAGAGTGACACTTCAATTTTTCCTAAAGGCTGTGGCTCTTGCACAATTTTTTTATGTAAAGCCCAAAACTTTTGTATAAACTTGTACGATGCAACCATTCCCTGCTCTGACCATTGAACATCTTTTTCTGGAGGGCTATCTGATAGAATAAAAAGTCTTACAGCGTCTGCTCCATAGTTTTCTATCATCTGCTCAGGATCAATAGTATTTTTTTTCGATTTAGACATAGATTCAGAAGGACCAACAATAATTTTTTCTGAGGTATTCTCTTTGCTGTAATAGTTTTTTCCATCCTCTGAAATAATTTCTTCAGGGCTTAGCCATTTATTATTTTTATCTTTATATGTTTCATGACAAACCATTCCTTGAGTGAATAATCCTTTAAACGGTTCTTCAAATTTAATATTTTCACTTTTATAATTTAAAGCCCTTGTAAAAAACCTTGAATATAAAAGGTGCAATATTGCATGCTCAACACCACCTATGTACTGATCTACAGGCATCCAGTAGTTTGCCTCTTTAACGTTAAAACCACTCACTTTGTTTGTTGGTGAACAAAACCTTAAAAAATACCAAGAGGAATCTACAAAAGTATCTAACGTATCTGTTTCTAAAGTACACTCTTCACCATCAATAATAATTTTTTTCCAATCTTCTTGGTGATCTAGGGGATTACCGTTTGTATTAAGATTTATATTTTCAGGCAGTTTAATAGGAAGCTGATCTAATGGAACTTTTACAATTTCACTATTTTTATTATAGGCAATTGGAATTGGACACCCCCAATATCTTTGTCTAGAAACCCCCCAATCCTTTAATCTAAAATTAATTTTTTTTTTACCTATTTTTCTTTCTTCAATAATTTTTATACTTTCTGATATTGATTGTTCTGGAGCTTTTAAACCATCTAAAAACTGCGAATTAAAAATAATACCAGGGCCAGTATAGGCTTCTTTTTTGACTTTAAAGTTATTTCCTTCAGTAGATGGTTTCACTACAGAGATTACATCTAAGTTATATTTTAAAGCAAAATCTAAATCTCTTTGATCGTGGGCTGGGCAACCAAATACTGCTCCAAAACCATAGTCCATTAATACAAAATTTGCAAAATAAACAGGTACTTTTTGAGTTTCGTTGAGTGGATTGATTGCAAATAAATTAGTTTTAAATCCAATTTTTTCAGCTTGGGCTATGGATTCTTCGGTGGTTCCATTTTTTGAACATTTGTTTTTAAATTTTATAAACTCTTTATTGCCATCATATAATTTAGATATTGGGTGGTCTACGGATACTGCTAGAAATGAAAAGCCAAATAAAGTGTCTGGCCTTGTTGTAAAACATTTGATTTGTTTAATGTTTGGGTTTCCTTCAATTTTAAAATCTATCTCACAACCAAAAGATTTACCTATCCAGTTCTTTTGCATGATTTTAACCTTGTTAGGCCACTCATCAAGTTTGTTTAAACCCTGAAGGAGATCTTCAGAAAATTTAGATATATTAAAAAACCATTGATTAAGCTTTTTTCTTTCAACAGTCGCTCCAGATCGCCATCCCTTACCATCGATGACTTGTTCATTGGCTAGAACTGTCAAGTCAATAGGATCCCAGTTGACATAGTTTTCTTTTCTATAAATTAAACCTTTATCATAAAGCTCTAAAAAAAATTTTTGTTGATGTTTATAATAATCAGGGGAACAAGTTGAGACTTCCCTATCCCAGTCTATCGAAAGACCAAGCTTTTTAAGTTGTATTTTCATGGCTAAAATATTCTTTTCAGTCCACTCTTTAGGGTCTAAATTATTTTGGCGCGCAGCATTTTCTGCTGGCATACCAAACGAATCCCACCCCATTGGGTGTAAAACATTAAATCCCTGTAAAGATTTGTATCGAGCAAGAACATCACCAATGGTATAATTTCTCACATGGCCCATGTGAATTCTTCCAGATGGATAAGGAAACATTTCCAAACAATAAAATTTTTTTTTATCTAAATTAATAGAAGCGTTAAATGTTTTTTTAATTCGCCAATATTCTTGCCATTTATTTTCAACAACTTTAAAATTATATCTATCTAAATCCATTTTAAATAATCTTAATTGTTAAATAACAATTCAAGGTATACTAATAATTACTTCTTCTTTTTCTTTTTATTGTTCTTGTCAGGAAACATCTTATATTCACCAAGTTTCTTTTTTACATTTGCCTGATCCAAATTTTGTATTTGAACAGCCTTCTTTAAAATGGCTAGTCTAATCTCATTATTGAGACTACTTTCAATTTTATTAACAGCACAATTCGCTGAATTTTGATTACAGACCTTCTTATGTATAACAATATCAAGGGCATCAGATCTAATTTCATTTGATAAAAATCTAACTGTAATTTTCATATACTCATTTGAGTCTCCATCATTAAACCAATCTGTAACAACAATTCCACCTGCATAATCAACATTATTTAGGGGTGCAAAATCTAACTTTTCCATTGTTGCTCTCCACAAGGGATTTGATGAGGCAAACATAAACTCTCCAGAACCTTTATTTCCAAATGTACCAAGCCTAAACCCTTTTCCAGTTTCCATACTCTTTTTTATTCTTTCATCAGCATTTGTTGAATTTTCTCTAGCATCACTATACTTATAAATTCCACAAGAACTTGTGATCAAAGAGAAAAGTGCTAAAAAGAATATTATTTTTGAAGTTTTAAACATACTGTAAATTTATATATGGTTATTTAAACACTGTTAATAGAACAAAAAGTATAAAAGTCCAAATTTAATCATTAATATTGTGATATTTTTATCACTAAAAGCAAAAAAAAGTGAATAATTACTATAAAAAATACTTTCTCAGGAAAAAAAATATAAGTTAACAGCATTCATATATGAAAATAATAAACAAAGGAGAAAAAATGAATAAATTTACTAAAGTTGGTATTTCTGCTTTAGCTGGTTCATTAGCTTCATTCGCAGCCGCAAACGCTGTAGAAATGACTGCTTCTGGAAGTGCTAAAGTTACTTACCATAATGGAGATCCGAGTGAAGTTACAGGAAATCCATACGGAATGAACACAAGCATAGCTTTTTCTGGTTCAGGAGAAGTTAACGGTTATGCAACATCATTAACTATTGTTAATAATGATGCAAACACTGGCTTATCTTCTGCTGCATTATCAATTGACTTGGGTGACATGGGAAAAGTTACTTTTGATCAAGGAACTGGTGCTGGTGGTTTATCAACAATCGATGATAAAACTCCGACTGCTGCTGAAGAAATCTGGGATGGCTTAGACGCTGTTGTAGGTGCTAATGATGCAAGAGTTGGTATGGGAAATTCAGGAGCATTTGTTTACGATAATGCATTCTCTGGATTTAACCTATCAGCACAAGTTGCAAAAGGTGCATCTGCTGCAAACTCTGACGATGCTACGTCAGGAACTGCAAGTGGATCAGGAACATCTTGGGATTTTGCTATAACTACTGACATGTACGAAGGTATGACTGTTGGTGGTGGTATAGGTAGAATTGCAAATGGTTCTACACTAGCTGTAGATAGTGATAACGATGATCATTCTACTGTATTTGTAAACTACTCAATGGGTATGATCACTGCTGGTGTTCAACTTTCTGAAATAGACAAAGGTACTCAAGCATCTGCTGATGAATCAGGTCAGGCTTGGGGTATTTCTGCTAACATCAACGATAATCTATCAATATCGTATGGTGAGAGAGAAGTTGAATACGATCCATTCACTGGAGCAACTGTAACAGAAGACAATGAAGGTGTGGCTTTAGCTTACACTATGGGTTCTGCGAAAGTTACAGTTCAACAGAATGAAGCATCTAATAACGGTGGTACCGTAGGTGTTGTTGATGAAACTACTCAAGTAGCTTTATCATTATCATTCTAATTAGTATTAAATTTTTTAAAAAGCCCCGATTTTTTCGGGGCTTTTTTTTTGTCTAAATTTAAATTAGATTAAAAAGATCCTTAAGATAAGGTGAAAATTTCTTATAGCTCTCAACAGAACTGTTATAAATAGGACTTCTAGCTTGATTAACACTAACAGTTTTGATTGGGTTTTTATTTTTATCAAAGCTTAAGCATTGCTCTTCCCAATCAAGTTCACAATATTTAATGATTTTTTTTATCTCAGTTTCTTTATTCTTAATTAGCGATTCATATTTAATTTCTAAAAAATTATCTGGCAAGTTTTTTTTCCAGAATTCCATCAAATCTGAATGTAAATTATAATAAGTTCCAAGATCTTTTTCATCATAAGTAAAATTTAAATTTCCTTCAAATAAGTTTTTGTATAAGGAAAGGCAGTTATCCTTAGCTAATCTTGAAGTATAGATAATTTTACAGGTAGGAAAATATGTTTTGATAAATCCAATCCATTTGAAATTTAAAGGAGCCTTATCAGTTATAAACTCATTATCGATCTGATAATTTTTTAAATAAGAAAAATATTTATTAGCAATTATATTGTTCTTAGGTATATCCTCATTAATTTTTAAAATTTTATTAATTGATAACTCTGAATTTTCGGTAAATTCATCATTAATAATTTTTGATAGATATGGTAACTCACCTGAACCATAAACCTTAGAATGAGAGCTTACAATTTGCTCAATAAGTGTGGTACCAGATCGTGGCATACCTAAAATAAAAATTATTTTTTGTTCATGGGAGTAATTACTAAGCATATTAGTGTTTTGTATTTTTGAAAAATTATCTTTAATGTTTTTAAAAATTTTAATTTCATCTTTAATATTAAAATTTGAGGCATCTTTTTTAAGTGAATTAGCAATTTTTAGATTCTTGTAGCAATTACCAATGTCATTTAGGTCTTCATAAGCCTTACTAATTGCAAAGTATAAGTTATATTTTTGTTCTATACTTAACGAAAGATTTTTTAATTTCGTTTCCATTTCAATTAAATGAGGATCACTATTTTTATATTTTTGAGATTTACTAATTAAAAGATCAGCTTTAGTAAAATTAGGGTCGATTTTTAAAACTTTATAAGCATATTCAATAGATAGTTTAAAATTACCCATAGATTGGAAATTCATTGCAAGAGAGTAAAGAACAATTGGGTGTTTTTCATCAATTTCTAGAGCTTTTTTATATAAGCCATTTGAATCTTCATATTTATTCAAATCTCTTTTTAAGTTTCCATAATTAACATATGCATTTATATATTTTGGAGATTTTTCGATTATTCTTTTAAATAGTTCTTCTGCCTCATTGAAGTTGAAAAGTCTTTTTTCAGCATTAGCTAAATTATTTAAAATTGAAATATTACTAGGATCCATTTTTTTAGCACTAGAAAAAACATTTTTTGCTAAACTGAACTTGCCAATATTCATATAGGATGATCCTAAAAGATTATATAAAATTACATATTCAGGGTAAGTTTTTATGTGTTTTTTGCATTGATAAATTACTGAGTTATAATCAGAGGCTGTAAATAAATGTAGCAGTTTTTGAAGTAAGGGCTTTACCTGTTCATTTCTAATATTGTTCATTTACAAATATATTTATTAAAATTATTACATGTCTCTATATAAGAAATAGATGCAAACCCATAAGATCTTATTTGCCTTAATCTTATAATATTTTTTGCATTAATTCCACCAAGGGCAACAATTTTTAAATTAGTTTTTAGAGTTAAATTATTGAATTTTATAGAATCTAAAAATACTTTATTTTTTTTATTTTTGAATAGAGGTGAAATGAATATTACTTTTACACCTTGCTTTTCTTTTATTTTAATCTCATTTACTGAGTGTGCAGAGCCTATCATTAAAAATCTTTTATTTGTATTTAGGTTATGTGTTTTTAATGATTTGTAAAAAGAAGGTATGTAAACACCATCCAAATTAAGGTTCTTTGCCAACCTTATATTGTTCGCTAAAAAGAATTTTTTATTAATTTTTTTACAGAAATCTCTAATTTCAGATATTAGAATTTTATCATGTCTATTTGAATAATTTCTGTATATAATTGAAATATTACTATCAAGCTTTCTTATATACTCTTTCTTGAATGTATTTATAAAAGTATAATATTTAGGTAAAAAATCATGCATAATTCAGTCGATAGTTTAGTTGCAATAAAAGAGGAAATACAATTAAAAATAATAGATAAAACTAATATTATTAAAATTCCACAAATTATAGCT
>TARA_B110000238_G_C16142671_1_pt1 | contig 11275 bp, 11 predicted proteins | sample TARA_B110000238 | Tara Oceans TARA_B110000238 (sample SAMEA4397569) | marine metagenome | biome: Polar Biome; feature: [SRF] surface water layer (ENVO:00010504); material: water (ENVO:00002006), including particulate matter (ENVO:01000060) such as... | depth 5 m | reverse complement strand
ACAAATTAGGCTGGGTGCCAGAACATGACTTAGCTTCATTAGTAAAAAATATGATGGAAGGTGATATTTCACTTACGAAAAAAGATGTTTTTTTATTAAAGGGGGTACACTAAATATTGAAGCAAGAATAATAAAGTTATAAAATAATAAAAAACTAAAGTTTTATTTTTAGTTTTTCAATAAATTAAATTCAAGATATGTTAAATTTAAACGGAAAATCAATCTTAATAACTGGAGGGACTGGCTCTTTTGGTAAAATGTTCACAAAGTTAATTTTAGAAAGAAATCCAGATGTAAAACGGTTAGTTATATTATCAAGAGATGAGCAGAAACATTTTCAAATGGCCCAAGTATTTACTGAGGATAAATATCCTGCAATAAGATACTTTATTGGTGATGTGAGAGATAAATCAAGATTAAAAAGAGCTTTTGAAGGAATAGATATTGTTATTCATGCAGCAGCCATGAAACACGTTCATTTAGCAGAATACAACCCAATGGAATGTGTAAAGACAAATATTAATGGTGCAGAAAATGTAATTGACACTGCATTAGAATCTGGAGTTAAACATGTTGTGGCTTTATCAACAGACAAAGCGGCAGCTCCAATTAACTTATATGGTGCTACAAAATTAGCTTCTGATAAATTATTTATAGCAGCTAATAACATGAAAGGTAAAAGAGATATTCGTTTTTCAGTTGTTAGATATGGAAATGTCATGGGCTCTAACGGATCAGTTATTCCATTTTTCTTAAATAAAAAGAACAATGGAGAAAAATTTCTCCCCATTACAGACGAACAAATGACCCGTTTTAATATATCCTTACAAGATGGATGTGAAATGGTTTTTTATGCAATAGAAAAAGCTTGGGGTGGAGAAGTTTTTATCCCAAAGATTCCATCTTATAGAATCTCTGATGTAGCGAAAGCTATAGCTCCTGAAATGGAACAAAGAATTGTAGGTATAAGACCTGGTGAAAAATTGCATGAAGAAATGATAACCTCATCTGACTCATACAATACAGTCGATTTGGGTAGTTATTATGCAATTTTACCGCAAAATTCCCCATACTCTAGATATACTAAGGATGATTATAAAAAAGCGTTTGGAGCAGTCGAAGTACCTAAAGGGTTTTCTTATGATTCAGGAAATAATACTGAATGGGAAACAGTTGAAAGTTTGAGGGATTTATTAAAATTACATGTTGACTCTAAATTTAAGGTATAATGAAATCAATATCATATGGAAGACAAGCTATCGAACAAGACGATATCGATGCTGTTGTTAAAACATTAACAGGAGATTTTTTAACTCAAGGTCCAAAAGTCAAAGAGTTTGAGGAGAAGTTTGCAGAATATGTAGGAGTAAAATACGCAGTAGCCGTAAATAATGCAACGTCAGGATTGCATTTATCAGTTTTAGCTATGGGATTAAAAAAAGGAGAACGTGTAATAACAACACCTATTACCTTTGCTGCTACCGCAAATTGTGTACGCTATGTGGGGGGAGAAGTTTGGTTTTCAGATATTGAAAAAGATTCTTACTTAATGTCTTTAGAAAGTACAAAAAAATTAATAGAAAGTAAACCGAGAGGATTTTTTAAAGGCATAATACCTGTGGATTTTGCAGGGCTTCCATTGGATTTAGAAGCATTTCGAACATTGGCAAATGAGCATAATTTATGGATCATTGAAGATGCGTGTCATGCCCCAGGAGGTTCTTTTACAGATTCTAAAGGAATGGTTCAAAAATGTGGAAATGGAAACTATGCTGATATCGGTATATTTTCATTTCACCCAGTAAAACATATTGCTTGTGGTGAAGGAGGAATGATAACTACAAATTCTGAAAAAATTCTGAAAAAATTAACATCTTTAAGAACACACGGAATCACAAAAGAAAATATGGAAGCAAACCACGGTGGTTGGTTTTATGAAATGCAAGAGTTAGGTTATAATTACAGATTAACAGATTTTCAATCTGCTTTAGGTATTACTCAGCTTGTAAAAAATAAAAAAGGTGTACAAAAAAGGAATGAAATTGCTAGTGTTTATAAAGAAGCATTTAAATCAAAAATAAAATTCCAAAGTTTAGGAAAAGGTACAGTTAATGCATATCACTTATTTGTAATTGAAGTTGAAGACAGAAAAGGATTGTATGACTATTTAAAAGAACATAATATTTTTGCACAAATACACTATATACCAGTTCATACATTACCTTATTACAAAAATATTGGTTATGACGGTTCAGATTTGATTAATGCTGAAAATTATTATGCAAATTGTATTAGTTTGCCAATGTTTCCAACCTTAACTAGTGAAGAACAAAAATTTGTAATAGAAAAAGTAAATAATTTTATGAATGAGTAATTTATGTATTATACCAGCAAGAGGAGGTAGTAAAAGAATCCCAAAAAAAAATATTAAAGAATTTCTTGGTATTCCAATTATTGCCTATTCCATTATTGCAGCTAATGAATCAAATTTGTTTGATGAGGTAATGGTATCCACCGACAGCTTAGAAATAAAAAATATTGCAGAACAACATGGTGCTAGTGTTCCTTTTTTTCGATCAGAAAAAAATTCAGATGATTATGCACCGGTTATTGATGTATTAATTGAAGTTGTAAATAGTTATTTAGATGAGGGAAAAAAGTTTGATAATTTATGTTGCATTTTCCCATGTGCTCCTTTTGTAACAGCGGATAAATTAATTTATGCATTTGAACAATTAATTAAAAAAAAATTCGCTTCAGTTTTTCCTGTTGTTAATTATAGCCATCCAATACAAAGAGCATTAACATTAAAAGGGGAAAAGGTTAATATGGTAGATGAGAAATATTTAACTAAAATGACTCAAGAATTTGAAACCTTTTATCATGACACAGGGCAATTTTATTTTTGTAATATCAAAAAGGTTTTCTCAAAAAAACAAATTCTGACTCCTAATTCAAAAGGAATAGTGGTTTCCGAAATAGAAATACAAGACATTGATTCAGAAATTGACTGGAAATTAGCTGAGCTGAAATATAAATTAATAAACAATAAACCCCAATATTGAGTTACTCATGAAAAAATTTAAAATATTAAATGATATTTCTATTGAAAGAAACAGAAGGTTAGAAGGGAGGTTTATTTTTGATCCACATGCTAATGTTTTATGGAAAAATACACTTTCTTTAATATCTAAAAATAGTGAAAAAGAGAGGTTACTAGATGCTTATTTTATTGCAAAGAGTATTAATTATAATCACCCCGGATTAGCACCTGAAATATATTTTTCACACCCTATTAGAGTTGCATCTTTAGCCATGTTATATTATGGTAAAACTAACGTAGATTTAGCTGTTTTAGGATTGATCCATAATATTTATGAGCTATCAGATAAGAATACTGATTATGTTATTAGAAATTTCGGAGAAAAAATTTCGAATCAAATATTAAACCTTACTGTTAATAGAGACTTACAATGGGATCAAAATTATAAAAGGAGTTATTATAAAAAAATTGAAAACGATTCATTAGAAACGTGTATTGTTAAAATAATGGATAAATTAGATAATCTTTTTATTCTAGGGCTTAATCCAGATAAAGAAATTAAAATTAAATATTTACAAGAAATTGAAAAATTTGTACTTCCATTAGCAAAAAAAGTTACTCCAGAATTACACGGTTATATCAAAAATTTAGTAGAAGATAATTATAACATAGGATTTAATTTAAAATAAATATGAAAAATAAAAACAGAGTTGCAGTTGTAACAGGTGGAAGCAAGGGAATTGGCCTTGGTATAGTAAAAGAATTTATGGCAAAAGGAATAAATGTATTAGTAATTGCCAGAAATGAGAAATTGTTGAATAATATAAAAACACTTTATAATTCTCAGAAAATTGAAACGCTTGTTGGAGACGTTTCAGATATTAACTTACCTAAAAAAGCACTTGATTTAGCTTTATCTAAATGGGGAAGGATAGATATCTTAGTGAACAATGCGGGAGGACCACCAGCTAATTCTTTTCTTAAACATGATGATGAAAGCTGGTTTAATGCCTTTGAAATTAACCTGATGAGCGTTATTAGGTTTTCAACAACTTTCGCTCCCATAATGAAGGCAAGTAATTGGGGGAGAATCTTATCAATTACATCTACAATAGCCAAAGAACCCAGCCCAATGATGGTCTTATCAGCAACGATGAGGGCGGGTGTAGCAGCATTTAACAAATCAATTTCCACAGAATTAGCCCCATACAATATAACTGTTAATGCAATATGTCCTGGAGGAGTGTTAACAGACAGACTTATTGGTTTAGTTAAAGAAATATCCAAAAATAATAATAAATCTTATGAAGAATCCTTAAAAGAAAGTGAAAATAGCATACCTATGAATCGTTTTGCTACGGTTGAAGAAATTGCAAAAACAGCATTTTTTTTAACATCTGAAGAAGGAAGTTATATTACCGGAATTCAACTTTCAGTTGATGGAGGATTATCTAAATCATATTAAAATAATGATTTTTAATCCTGACTTTTTTTCAACCAAATCTCCACAATGGCACAAACTAGATCAGAAAGAATTTAGTAAGTTTATTGAATTATGTGATTATATCCCAAGATCATATATTTTAGATATTGAAAACGTATATTATTCAGGAGCCTTAGAAATTAATTCAACTAACTACAAATTACAATCAACATGTGGGAAGAGTATTCTACTAAAAAAATGGCCAAATAATACTGATATAGAAAAAGTAGAAAAAACGCAAACCTTAACAAAATGGTTATTCCTTAAAAAGATTCCAGTAGCTTATCCTGGATCTTTTGTGTCTAAAAAAAAATCATTACTTTTTAATGGAACTATTTGGAGTTTTAATGTGTTTATAGATGGAGATTATTTTTCTGGATTAAATAACGAGCTTGCTTCAGCGGCAAATATAACTGGTAAATTAGCAAAAACCTTAATGGAATTACCCTCTGATTTAAGTCCGGATCAAGGACCAATACACCTATCCAAAGAAGATGATTTGATTATGCAAAAAATGTTACTTGAAAGAAATAATTGGGTTGATTATTTTGGTCAAAAAACAACAAATCTTCTTAATTTACAATGGGATTTTATTTATGATAATTGGAATAATTTAAATAAAATGGATGTAAATATGGGGCCTATGGTTGCTTGTCATTTCGATATGCATCCACATAATTTAATAACCCAAAACGGGGAAATTGTTGCGGTACTAGATTTTGATTCATGCATGAAAATGCCATTAGGGGTTTCTTTAGCTTTTAATATTCTAAAACAATGTCGTCAATTTATATCTACTAGTCACGAGTCTATTAATTACAAAGATGTTATTGATCTGTATATAGAAAATTTATCTAAAGAATTTTTGATTTCTGATTTTTTGATTTCTGATTTTTTAAATTTATCAAAACTGGAAGTTATGAGAAGAATATGTTTAATTTTTAGGCTTAATATGCTAAAACATAATTCTAAATGGAACCATGCACTTTCTGTTCAGATAGCACATTTATATGAGTCGGATAAATTATTTAAATATGAATAAATATTTGTGCCTAAAAAACCAAACCTATATTTCAGATGAATTTTCTATTGTTCCAATTCGTTTTAAAGATAAGTTGGATATAATGCAATGGAGAAATGAACAAATCTATCATTTACGTCAGGAAGAACAGCTGACAACAAAATTACAAGAAAATTATTTTGAAGTAACTATAAAAAGCCTTTATAATCAACAAAAACCAAATCAAATTTTATTCTCCTATCTTAAAAAAGATAAGTGCATCGGTTACGGGGGGTTAGTTCACATTAATTGGTTAGATAAGAATGCTGAAATTTCTTTTATAATGAAAACTCAACTAGAAGAAAAGGAATTTAATTTTCATTGGGCAACTTATTTAAAAATGATAGAGAGACTCGCTTTCGAAGAACTTGTTTTTCATAAAATTTATGTGTATGCGTATGATTTAAGACCAAAATTATACGAAGTGTTATTAACATCAGGTTATTTTAGAGATGCAGTATTAAAAGATCATTGTTATTTTAATAAACGTTACTTAGACGTTGTAATTCATTCAAAATTAAACCTAAATCTTTGAAAACAGGAGTATTAACCAGCGGATCCTTAGGAGCACACACCTTAAATGAAATTATTACTAATTATTATGTTGCCTTTGTTTTAACAGATAGTAATTCAATAGAAATTTTAGAACTTTGTAAAAAAAATAATATTCCTTTTTTCAAAGGGATTCCAAGGAACTCTGCTGGCTATGATTTCATAAAAAACATAGATGTTGATGTTATTATCTCGGTTAATTACTTATTTTTAATTGAGAGTGATATTATACAACACCCAAAAAAACTTATCTTTAATATTCACGGATCATTATTACCAAAATATAGAGGAAGAACCCCGCATGTATGGGCAATTATAAATAACGAGTTAGAAACTGGTATTACTGCTCATATTATAAATGAAGATTGTGATGCAGGTGATATTATTTCTCAAATTAAAATTCCAATAAATCATCATGATACTGGCAATGATATATTAAATAAGTATAAATTAAAATACTATCGTCTAATAGAAGAGGTTTTGGGGAAATTAAAACTAGGACAACTAGAACTGCAAAAGCAAGATGATCTTCTAGCTACCTATTTTGGTAGAAGAAAACCAGAAGATGGAAGAATAGATTGGAACTGGCAAAAAGAAAGAATTCGCAATTGGATAAGAGCTCAAGCACATCCTTATCCAGGAGCTTTCTCATATATAAAGAATAAAAAGATAATTATTGACGAGGTTAAAGAAGTTAATTTTACTTATCTAAATGATACTAAAAACGGTACTATTTTGTCTGTATCACCAAATATTATTGTGAAAACACCAAATGGGACTCTACAAATTATACAAATGCGTAATATTTATAGAGCAAGAATTGGTGATAAACTAATTTAATCATGAAAAATAAAACATTTATTATAGCTGAACTATCAGGAAATCACAATGGCGATTTACAATTAGCTTTAGAATCTATAAGAGCGGCCAAAAGAACCGGAGCAGATGCAGTTAAAATACAAACGTATACTGCAGATACTTTAACTATTAATTGTAAAAATGATTACTTTAAAATTAATCATGGAACCGCTTGGGATGGCGAATATTTATACGATTTATATAAAAGGGCTTTTACTCCATGGGAATGGCATCCAAAAATATTTAAAATAGCCAAAGAAGAGGGGATTATCTGTTTTTCTTCACCTTTTGACAATACAGCTGTAGATTTATTAGAAAAACTTGGCGCATCAATTTACAAAATAGCATCTTTTGAAATACAGGATATTCCTTTAATTGAATATACCGCAAGCAAAGGTAAACCAATGATATTATCTACAGGTATCGCTGAGTTACAGGATATTGAGTTAGCAATTGAAACTTGCAGAAAAGCCGGAAACAACGATATCACTATACTAAAATGTACATCTGCTTATCCTGCAGAGCCCACTGATGCAAATTTATTAACTATTCCGGATATTAAATCAAGATTTGGAGTGAAGGTGGGTTTGTCTGACCATACTATGGGTATTGAAGGTCCTGTTGTCGCAACAGCTCTAGGAGCAACTGTGATTGAGAAACATTTTATTCTTAATAAATCAATAGGGGGACCGGATGCTCATTTTTCTTTAGATGAGAAAGAATTTACAGAAATGGTAAAAGCGGTAAGAGTAGCGGAACAAATGATGGGAGGTGTAGATTACGAAATGACCGAAAAGAAAAAGAAAAGTAAGCAGTTTTCTAGGTCTTTATTTATAGTAAAAGATGTACGTGCTGGAGACAAAATTACTAAAGAAAATACGAGATCGATAAGACCTGGGTTCGGAATGCATCCAAAACACCTTTCTAAATTATTAGGAGAAAAATTTAAATCCAATTATTGTAAAGGAAATCCACTAACTGAAGATAAAATAGTTTGTAAGACTGATAAACCTTTATGATAAAAAATAAAGTTTTTAATGCTTCATTATGGAATATATTAGAAAGATTTTATACCCAACTACTTAGGTTTATTCTTAACGTAATTTTAGCAAGAATTTTATTTCCTTCTGATTATGGAGTTATTGGTATGTTGGCGGTCTTCATTGCGATTAGCCAAAGCTTCATAGAAGGTGGATTTATAAATGCACTTATTCAAAAGCAAAATAGAACAGAAAAAGATTTTTCGACAATCTTTTTTTTTAATATCATAACATCAGTTCTAATATACGTGTTACTTTTCATAGCAGCGCCATATGTAAGTGAGTTTTATGATCAGCCACAACTTACAGAATTAATGCGCGTATTAACTATTTCAATTATTTTTAGTGCTTTTAGTATAGTTCCGATTTCTAAACTTCACATTAATCTTGAGTTTAAAAAACAAGCTAAAGTTACAGTTAGTGCAACTACAATTTCAGCTATTGGCGCCATATATTTAGCTTATGATGGTTTTGGTGTATGGGCATTAGTTTTTCAAAATATTGTTACAGTAATTTTACAATCACTATTTTTATTTATAGTAGTAAAATGGAAGCCTAAACTTATCTTTGATAAAAACAGCTTTACAGATCTATTTAGTTTTGGTTCAAAAATTTTATTAGTTAATTTATTCGATAGAGTAATTAGAAATCTTTATATTATAATAATTGGTAAAGTTTATTCCGCAGAACAATTAGGATTTTATACAAGAGCTGAACAGTTTAGTCAATTACCATCTTCAAATATTGCAGGAGTATTTAAAAATATTACTTTTCCACAAATGTGTCAAATAAAAAATGATTTAAAAAAATTAAAATCTTATTATGTTCAAACAGTCATATTAAGCTGTGTGATTACTTTTCCTATCTTATTTTTCGTATCTTTTTTTTCTGAATCAATTGTCATGTTAACTCTAACAGAAAAGTGGATTAGTGTTTCTCCATTACTTAAGCTATTAGCTATTTCGGCTCTTATTTATCCAATTAATTTTTTAAATACAAACTTACTTTTAGCAAATAAAAGATCAGATCTATACTTATATGTTGAATTTATAAAGAAAATAATAGTTATAATAATACTAATCCTTACCGTCAAACATGGGATTGAAGCAATTATATTCGGTCAAATATTTGTAGCATTTGCATCATTAATTATTAATTCCTTTTACACAAACAAATTAATAAATTATAGTGTAATAAATCAGGTTTTAGAAATCTCACCATTTCTAATTATATCATTTTTTTCTTTCTATTTAGCATTTAATTTAACAAAACATTTTTCACAAGATTTGATTAAGTTAATTTTAGGTTTTTCTTTCGGAATGTTTGTTAATTTTTCAATATTATTTGTAAGCAATATTAAGAATTTACGAAATGAGTTTTTAAAAAAAATAAAGGCATAATATGGAATTGAAAGATGTTTTTGTAGTAACCAAACCTTTACAGTATATAAATGTATTAAATATTGCATCTAAAAGACCTAAAGTACTTATCATTGTTAATGCATTTGTAAACTCAAAAGAATTTTTCGATAATATTCAAAATAATAATTCAAATTGGAGCAAGCTATTTTATTTTGAAAATATGTCTGAATCATTTCTTTGGTTAATAAAAAATAAAGATCATTTCGATTCCTTATTTATTGATTCAGATTTAAATTATAGAGGTGAATTTTTTAAATTAAGACACTTAAATATTTCAGTTTATGAAGAAGGTATGGGTATCTATAGAAAAAGACAGGTTAAACCAAGGAGAAAAATCTTTGGCAAGCTTTATCTATTTTTTTTATCCATAAGAGGTTACAAGAACAAAAGAGGAGGAAGTAGATATACTAAAAATATTATTGTTTATTTCCCAAATTTTTATAGACGCTATCATAATGAAAATATAAAGAATATTGTTTCTTTTCAAAAGCCATTTTTAGAACATCTAAAATATATTGATAATTTAACAATTTTCAAACACAATATAAATTTAGATATTTGTAAAGATAAAACTGTGCTGCTTTATGTGTCAGATTGGAAGATCGAAGATGAGGATTTGAAATTCATCAGTAATTTTAATTCAGAAATTAAGGTTTTAAAACCCCATCCTCATATAAAATTAAATATTGATAAAAAATTTATTGATTTAGTAATTCCAGGTGAAATCCCAGTAGAAATTTTAATTACTCAGATAATTAAATCTTCAAAGATTTTATATATAGTATCAAGATATTCATCCTCTACAATTTACTTTTTAAAAATACCGAATGTAAGAATTATAAATCTTGACATTAGGCCAGACCCATACAATGATGGTGAAAGTTATATGGAAGCCTATAAGAATCTAACTCAAGACATTAAATAATAGAAAAAGATGAAATGTATATTTTTAACTTTTAGTTTTCCATTAAATAAAGCTGGTCTATTTTATTCTACACACAATCGTATTATTCATACTATTCCATTTCTATCAAAATATACAATTTATAACATTCAGTTCTACGATAGTTGGCTGTTAAAAATTTTAAAATCAATTATTGGAATTCCTTATGTAAAGAAAGGATCTAAATCTTTCTACTTTGAAAATTTAAAGTATGAGAATATTTGGCTAAGACGTCGTTTATTTAGTGCGGTAACATCATGGGGTCGTTTTGAACCCCTTAGATTTCATAAACTATTTTGCAATGAATTTTACATGTCAAATTACAGAATAAAAATATTGTTGAAAAAAGCAAAAGATTTTGATTATATAAGTTCGCATTGGGGATATCCTAATGGAAGTCTTGCAATGAAGATATCCAAAATAATTAAAAAACCCTATTTCGTAACTTATCATGGTTCAGATATTAATACAATTCCAAATAAAAATATTGTATTTAAACAAATAATGACAAATGTTATTCAAAGTGCTTCTGCTAACTTTATGGTTAGTGAAGCTCTTTTGAAAAAACAGAAAAAATTAGTCAGAAATTCACAATCCGTTGTAAGTTATAATGGGATTAACAAAGAATTAATTAGAATTAATTGTGTGAAAAAAAACAAAATTATTTTCATTGGAAATCTAAATGATGATAAAAGAGCAGATGCAATACCAGAAATCATCAAAAAAATTTATTCAAAAACCAACATAAAAATTTCTTTTACAATTATAGGAACTGGTAAATATGAGAAGTTTATTAAAAAACAGTTGTCTAATATTAAATATAACGTTAATTTCTTAAATCAAATACCAAATAATGAAGTAATAAATAACTTATT
>TARA_B110000238_G_scaffold99245_1_pt1 | contig 11302 bp, 20 predicted proteins | sample TARA_B110000238 | Tara Oceans TARA_B110000238 (sample SAMEA4397569) | marine metagenome | biome: Polar Biome; feature: [SRF] surface water layer (ENVO:00010504); material: water (ENVO:00002006), including particulate matter (ENVO:01000060) such as... | depth 5 m | reverse complement strand
TCTTTGATATACAAGTTCTCTGCACTTACCTTTGCACCATTGGGCATCAGCAAGTCCAAGTAGTCAATCAACAGCACATCAACTTTCTTGCCTGTTTTGATTTCATATTCTTTAATATAACTTCTTACGTCATTTGGTGTCTTGCCCGAGGGCATATACTTAACTTGGAATGCACCTGACTTCTTACCAATCATCTTGACTTTCATTTCAACATCGTCAATGTTCTTAAACACATCGCGACTTGGTACATCTGTTATCATACTATCAACACGCATACTAACTAAGTTTTCACTAAGCTCTAATGTTAGATACAAAACGTTCATACCTTGTAATGCCCAGTTAACTCCTAGGTTAGCTAAGAATAAACTCTTACCTGCACCTGATCCACCTGCAAATATATTAAGCTCGCCTCTGTTGAATCCACCAAATAGTTTCTTATCAATAGCGGCCCAGCCTGTGCTTACTTGTCCGTTATTACTTTTAATTGCTTCTAGTCTAGCTCTTGGATCGTTAAAGTAATCTGTACCTAAGTCTTTTTGTAAACCAATTTGTACAGCCTTCTTAACTAGATCTTCTACTGGACCATACTCACCTTTTTCAAGTAAGTCTGCACTTTTAAGTATTGCGGCTTCTAGTGCTTTGTGTCTACTAAATGTTTCAAACTCTGCAAGTAACCAATCATAGTGTTCTTCTTTTAGGTCACCTGGATTTTTTAAATCTATTTTAGTTGCCGCATTAATCATTTCAAATGTAGGCAATGCATTATGCTCACTAACGTATGTGTTTAAGAATGCCGCACTAGCTTCTAAGCGTCTATCAAATGCACTAGGATCAAATACAGCCTGACACCTAACAAAAGACTCTGCATCTGTTAGCATCATCTCTAAATATAGTTTTTGTATGTCGTATCCGTAATCTGTATTCTGTCTAGTCTTGTCCATTAATTGCCTTCTCTAAGTCTTTTAGTATATCTATATATTGATTTACCACTATTATTTTTTCCGCATCTGGAATGTCACTGCCAACAACTTCCATCATTTTAGGAAATTCTTTTGTAAGTCTCTTGTTTATTATAGCTTCTGATACCACTGTTTGTCAAGTCCTACTTTGGTTTTTGTTTTAGCTAATACAGCACCTATACAAGATCCAGGGTCTCCCGGGTTCTGTGGCACATATACGCTTTTCCATTTACGTCTTATTTTATCTACTGCATCTTTATTAAGTGCTCCACCACCTGCTAATGCAAGGTGCTTAGAGCCAGTTCTTTTCTTAGCCCACTCTGTAACGTGTTTAACAGAAAGTTCAAATACTTTTTGTACTGCGGCCGCTAAGTCGTTTAGTTGTTGCTCTGATGTAATATCAGGTGCCCACCACATACATCCTCTATGTAAATTTTCTCTGCAATGTATAGCTGGATCGTTACCTAATACGTATAACAGTTCTTTTAAAATCCTTTTGCTATAGATCTTATGATTACCTTTTGCGGCCATCTGTGCTACAAGATATTCATCACGGTTAGGTACAAGTCCAAGTCGTTGTGTCATAGCACTATAGAACAAACCTAAACTATGTGGATAGCTTTGGCTGTATATCTTTTTAAGTTTATTGTTCATACCATGCCATACTGTTAGTGTTTCAAACTCACCTATTGAATCTAAACACACTACTGCACAATCATCTTCTGGCTGTGTATAATAAGCATATGCCGCATGTGATAAATGATGTTGTGTATATTCAATCTTACAATTAATGCCCCATCGTTTTAGATATTTTCGTATATCATTTTCTTCTCGTAACCAACCTTGTCCTGCTCTCCACTGTCGAAGTGTTTTAAGGAACGGACGTTCATACCATATAACTTTTTGTGGAGGACCAAAACTTTGTCTAGCTACTTCCAGCTGTGTCCAATTAAAGTCTGGATCGTTAGGAACCTTACTAAAGTCTTTTGAAAGACTTGCCCATAACAATTCATCATCGTCAAAGACTGCTAAACTAGCATCGTGACTGTTGCCTACCATTCCCCATTTAATCATTATATTTTGTCCATAGTTTATGTAACACGTAAAACCAAACTCCGTTAATTGCAGGTTCAACTAATGCAACTGATCCTGCTTCAAATAGACTTGCTCCTGTCATTACACTTACTACTGACATAGCAATAACTATATGTCCTATAGTATAGATTAAGGCTAGTGTAAGACTATTGTTTTTAAATATGCTTCCTATGCCTTTTGTAAATTCAGTCATCTATTATCTACTCCTTATTTGTATATAAACGGATCTCTCTTTTTAAGTTCTTCTATCTTTTTCTTCATTGCACGTTTGCGTTTCCAATCAGCAATTACTTTTTTAAACCACTTAACCATTTTTTACTCCTTAATCTAATCTTTAATTCATTAGACTCTGCGTTGTTAACGATACTATAGAGTGTATACAGTCTGCCATACTTTGCAACTGCATCACCAATGTCGTTAATGTCATCAGACCATTCTGGTAAACTAACTGACCATCCAAGCTCAATTGCTTGATCTATTAATTTAGAACCTGCTTCGTCTCTGTCAGGAACTACAATAATTTGCTTGTCTACTTTATTAATTAGCATAGCTTGTTGATCTTTAATCTCCGATCCGAGAAGTGCTACACCATCAATATGTATAGCATCCATTGGACCTTCGCACACTATACAAAATACTTTGTTATATCCTTGTTCATCTAATCCGTATACAAAGCCAGGTTGTTGTTCACTCATGTACTTTGGTTGTTTATCAGCATGTACTGTTCTAGCAGTCCAACCTACAATACGTTTTTCATAATAAAAAGGAATGATCAAACGATCTCTATATCCTAAACTAGGAGACCAATAATAATCAGTGTCGTCTAAATTAAGTCCTCGTACTGACATATATTCAAGTACAGACATACTGTACTTGCTGAAGTCTGTTATGTCTGCAATCTTAACAGCATCATCTGGCAATGGTACTGTGTTAAACTTAGGTAACTCAACTAGTTGTTGTGTTATTGTAAAGCCTTCGTTCTCTTGCATAACAGTTAATGCAAGTTTGTTAATGATATCATCTGGAGTGTTTAGCCATTGCAATAGTTTACGCATCTTACCACTAAGGTTACGTCCTTGTTGCCAGCTTGCTTTGAACCCACAATTAAAACAATGATAACTAACACCGTCATCTGCATTGGATATTAGTCCGCCACGTTGTCGTTTGTCTGCACTGTCACCGTTGTGTATACAACAGGGTGCATTAAACGAGGTCCAACCACTAGGGGTTGTTTTACGTTTTGCAGGTAAGTATTGTATCAGTGTATCATAGACTATGCTCATAGTAATAGTATACTATCTTTTGCATCCTATGTCAAGTATTATTTTACCAATTTAAACAAAATAAATTCGTCTGCATTTTCTGGCTTAATTGTAATAGCAGGGTCACCTGAAGGTGCTTGCTTGCCTACATATGTCCACTTGTATCCTTGTGCAATTTGTTCGTTACTTCTTTCGATAAATTCTGCATTTGAATGTGAGGCCATAGCCAGAAAGATGACAGCAATTAGATTTTCCATTGATTGTACCCTTCTAGTTTCTAACTAAGATCTTATCTATAGTTCCTACGTTTCCAGAATCGTTTGCCTTTACAAATCTTATATTGCTAAAGACACCGTTAAAGTTTACGTAGTGTGGCGCACTTGGATTTGATAATGTTTCAGTTGAAATATCAAACCAGCTAGTGCTTGTGTTATCACCTAAAGTTCCTTGTACCTTAATAGTACCAGCGAACCCAGTTGAGTATATTGCCGCCGTGTGCAATGCTTCGTTGCTGTTAATTTGTGGTTCAGCGTCTACTACTGAACTAATATTATCAAGAAATGTTTGTACTAGTTTTGAATCAATAGCACCTGGAAAAGCAGATCCTATTAGTTCAATTGTTCCTGATGATCCAAATTGTGAATCAGCATATGTTAGTGTATTAGTATTATCTGAAGTCTTAGTAAGGTATACAACATAACTCATGTACTGTCCGTCGATGTTTAATGTATCACCGTCTGCTATATTGATTGTAAACTGTCCTTTGTAATTAGGTGTACTAGTTTCTTTAATAGTTCCCATATAACGCTTGAGTATTACTTTATCTTCTGTAAAAACTTCTACATACGGTGTGTATGTATTAAGTATTGATACAGGCTTATGATCGCTGTTTTTAATTGTAAAGGTGATGACATTGTCTATCCCTTTAGATACTTTTATATTTTTCTGGTACACTTTCCTATACTCCACGTTGCCGGCAAAGCCATCTAAGACTACCACCGATTGATTAGTTGCTAAATATCTTGTAACTAGTTGCATAATAATTTTATCCTAAACACTAGTTGTATTTATTGGATTATGTTGAGAAAAGATATAGAAGAAAAGTTTCCGTTTTTAAGCGTTGTTACATATGGTGGCAACGAGTACATCGGTATTATAAACAATCAAGATGCTTTCATTACAAGCATGTACATCTACACGAATTTGCGGTCTGACGTTGATAAAGCTAAGTTTGTAGAACTAGGCGAAGACTGGTGGTGGGAATCAAATAGAATGATTCCTATTAACATATTTTTAAACAAAGATATGGAACAGTTTAAATATATAATGATGACTATGAATAGTAAAGATGTTAAAGTAACCTTAGGGCCTACAGTTAATTTGAATAAGTTATCTGTAAAAAGAGTAAAGCGTAAAAGCGTACAGCTACTTAAAAGACCTTCTAAGTAATACTATTCTTATATTGTAGATAAGTGAAGTAATCAATTACTACTAACTGTAGTAAAAATCCTAACGGCGTGAGTATTGTACCAAATAATACTACCGGAACTAGTATTGTCCAAAACATAATTCTCCAAAGGTATGATCCTACTAATTTTCTAGGCCAAGCCCATGTTAGCCAAGGGCCAACGTCTTCTGGTTTCTTTTTAGGTCGATAGTCTTCAAACTCATAACGCATTTAGATCCTCACAGATTAAGTTCATGTGTACCACAACTGCTACAGCGTAACTGACAGCATGTGCCTTTTTAAAGAAGTATCCTTCTTTAGGTTTAACCCAAACTTGATCCATAATAGTATTCCAGTCACTATCTTGTAAGTGTCTCTTTGCTGGACGTATGATAGCTAATACAGCGGCCAGTTGTGGGATATTCTTTGGCTTTAGTTTTTTGATTAGTTCGTGATGACCTGATACATGAAATACTAGATCGCAAAAGTCCTTTGTTTCTAATAGTTCCCATATTGGTTCCTTGTTCATTAGTTGTCGTAAGTGTTCTTCGTCTCTTACCTTATCGTATATGCTTACGTTAAGAAAGTCTAGTTTAAAGTATCCTCGTTCTTCTGCATCTTTATAGTTGATAGTTGATAATTCGTTAAACGGATTGTGTGGAACTTCAGTCACATACACACCAGTGTTATGTTTCTTACCAGTAGGCAATTTTGCTACTCGATGTTTTATTTTAGATAAAACAATACCTCTATCCGCAAAGTCAATATCAATATCAGGCATTTATACTGTCCAACTCTTTAGTTGTTCTTTAGTAGGTTTCATATCAGCTACCTTTTCAATCTTGCCACCTTTAGCTAAAAACTTTGCCATACGCTCGTCAAGTTGTTTTTGTAATTCTTGAGGTGACGGAGTTGTATAATCTTTTGTGTCTTTCTTTTCTCTAATCATAGTTTTCTCCAACTGTTAGATTGGCCTTCTTTAGGAGTTTGTCCAATGTACTCTTCTCCTGTTTCTTGATCAATAAGTTTCCACTTCATAGGCGCTTTTGTTTTTACTATAAGCTCAACTGCTTCATCAAGCTCGTATACTGTTACACCATTCTTAAGTTTTCTTTTCTTCTGCATTGGCTACAGCTTCTCTCCATATTTTGGGTGACACATGTTCGTTCATGCTCATACCATCTAAATGATCTACCTCATGCATAAAGCAACGTGCTTGATATCCAAAAAGTTCATCACTGTAATCTTTGCCGTCAACACCTTTCCACTTAGCTTTAATACGCGATGGGCGTTTAATTTGTAAGGTAATACCCGGAAAACTTAGACACCCTTCCCACATATCAATTTCAGGTTCATCTTCAACTATTTCGTATGACGGATGTAATGCTAATACGTTTCTTTCATAGTCATTATTTGCTTGGTTGTTTTGAAACACAAAACATCTTGCGTCCATAATGCCTACTTGATTTGCAGATAGCCCAATGCCTCTGTTCTGTTTCATCACTCCAATCATTGAGTCTCTTAGTTCTTTAGCATCGTACTGTGGATTATCAAAATCCCATTCTTTAGTAACTGCTGTATCTAATCTCTCGTCTGGTGCTATAACAAGTTCTAGTTCCATATGTATAATCTCCTATTGTTTATCTTTGTAAAAGTAATCAACTACAAATACTCTTTTGTTATGTCTTACTGGATATGATCCATGTAATACTGTGCTTTTTAATATTAGTACATCACCTATATTAGGCTTATAACATAAATCGTGTGTGTTACCTTCGCCGTCATATAGATATGCAAATGTTGCTCCATGGGATGTTGATTCGTCGTCATCGGGCTCAGTTAAGTAACACACTGCACTAAGTTTCTTTACAGTTTGATCACTATGTCTGTGCGCCTTTTGCCAACCACCTTTTCTGTACTCTACAGTCCACAAAGCACATAACTCTGTTAGCTCTATATTTAACCCAACTTCGTCAATCTTAGACTGTAAAAATGGCTTATACTTCCATTCGTTTAAGTAGGCTTGTGGATGAATATTCCACTGCTTTCCTCTATATGTACTTGTTTGATCACTTACATCTTCACGTGTTTCTGCAGGAAAAACTTTCTTATCCCAATGATAATCAAACTCTTCACTGTCGTTATAATGAGTTTCAATAATCCACTGATGCTCATTACCTAATAGATGTGTGTTCATAATTTACTTTCCTTTGCTACTTCTTTTACTATTTCAACATCTGCAGGAACTCTTCTAAAACGTAAAGCCCAATGTTTTGGTTCTATAACTGTATACACTATTTCTAATTGTTCGTCAGTAAACTTACTAAGCATTTCTTTTCCACTAGGACAATTTAATACTAACCAAGGACTTATCTTTCCGTCTTTAATATCCCTTGTTACTCTGTTCAGACTACAATATCTAAAGTAGTCATTCCAAGGAGCCTCAACTTCAGTAGCCCAATCCATCATAGTTTGTATAGATCTTTCAACTGCTGTTTCCATACTTTCTTTAAGTACTAATTCTGTTGCATACTGTTCGTACAATGCATCACGACACCAGTGGTCTAGTTTAACACCCGACGTTACTACATAGTCAACATATTTCTCTGGATACAATGGACGTACATTGCTAACAAAACTTCCAAACTTAACAAAAGCATTGTAGTACGGACTTGCACAAAAGTCTTCGTATGTTTTTTCTTTTTTAGTACCTGCACTTAGTTTATAAAAACGTGTAAATGCATAGTATCCTGTTTGCACACGCTTCTCATCTTTTTGTAATCTACGCCTTTTCTTTTCGCACATATGAACTGACAGCGTTTTTTCTTTTGTAAAAGAAGATCCGCAGTATTCGCAAGTATAAGGTTTTACTGTAGACATCTTTTTAAATAGCCCGCCTGTTTTCTTTTGTGGAGCTAAAAACTCTATCATCGTCTATTGTCTCCTTCAGTTCTGCTAACTTATCAATTAGCTCTTGAACAGTATTTAGGTCTTGCTCGACCTCAGTATCAATTTCTAATTCTATTTTAATCTTCAATGAGATCTCCGTCCGTCAAATACACAAACAAAATATAAATCTTCGTGCATGCCTGCATGTACACGATGGAATACTCCATCTTCAATTAGTACAACATCACCAGGTTGAACTTTGATTGTATCATCGTCAAGTTCCATTTTACCTGTGCCTTCAATAAAGTAATATACTTCTTCTTGGCCTTCATGCTTGTGTCCTGTTGTTGCTTTGCGTTGCTTTAACCGTGTACTACTTACTACTAAATTTTTAAGTGTTGTATTGTCTTTAACAATATATCTATCATCTTCTTTAGCAATGTTTCCACCAATGTCATTAATATTTAATCTCATAATTTTAAATCCTCAATGCCGTGATCTTTTGCCCACGCTTTAATTTCTTTCTTAGAAGATAAGTGAGCTAATAACTCTACTTCATCTTGTTTCTTATTAGGGTACATCTGCATTAGAAACTTAGTTGCTTTACTATTATCTCCTGTACCTTTTTTCTTATGTCCAATCCATTCGTGATATGCAATCTTACCTGTGTTACCACTTAAACATAATAGTTGCCATAACAGTTTTTTGTGTTTTTGTAATACAAAAAAACCTTTGTTGTAGTATTCATTTGTTTTGAATACAGCAAGTTCTTGTTGTTCTCTGTCGCCTTTTACACTACTAACATATCTGTTTAGTAGATAGAAACTTACTTGTTTCTTTTCTTCGTCGGATAGTTCGTCCCAAACGGTTAACGCACCCATGTCAACTGCGGCTAGTATGTCTTTAATTGGAAGTTTATTCATAGTTTAATTATACTACCTTTTACTAATGAAGTCAAGCATTATTTTTGTAATTCCAAAGATGAATATCTTCTTCGGTGTTTATTTCTACACCATCAAATTTAGTCCAGGCGCAACCAATATCAATACCGTTCTTTAACCAACGTAGTTGCTCTAGTTTTTCAGTGGCTTCTTCTAAGTGCAGATCTAAACTACTGTACATGCTTAGTGCAACCTTAGCATATCCGTATATACCTAGATGCCAATTTCCGTATCCTGTCATTCCTCTACCCATCCATAAAACTTTGTTATTTGACTTAATTAGTTTAACACTATCAGGTTTATCTTGGTCTTCTTCTCTCATGTCAGTATATAAAGTTGACACTGTATATTCTTTTAATTGCTCTACTACATTATAGATCATATCCTCAGTAACATCAGGCATATCACCTTGTACGTTTACAAAGTAATCATAATCTAATCCTTCTGCGGCCATAGCACATCTTTCAGTACCGTTACTTGCGTCTTTAGTCATAATAGAATTAGGAACTAGGCTTGCTATTTCTTCGCTGTCTGTAACAACATACGTGTCGTAAACTGTTTCTTTACATGCTTCATATACTCGTTGAATTAACGGCTTACCATCTAGTTCAACTAACATTTTATTTGGATAACGTGTACTTTCTAAACGTGCTGGTATTAGTATTGCTGTTTTCATTTAAATCTCTCTCTAATCATATCTACGAACATTTTTACATTTCCTTCCGGAGTAGTTTTTGTTATGCCATGTCCAAGTCCACAAACCCAACCAGTATGGTCAACTGTTTGCATTGTGTTACAAAAATCTTCAATGTGCGATCGACATTCTTCTTTAGGTAACAATAAAAGTTTTTCATCAAAATTGCCTTGTATAAATCCGTCCTTGTATTTCTTAAATGTTTTAGTAATGTCAACGATACTGTCAACTCCTATGCCAGCCCATCCCATTTTATATAATGTAGATAAGCACTTTGCATTTAAATGTTGTGTGTAATATCCTGTGTCAGTTTGTATTAGTGGTTGTAATAGGTTAACGTATTCTTTCTTAAAATACTGCTCACTCATATTGCCTACGCCACTATCTAATATCATTACTTTTTCAGCACCTGCATCTAATTGCAAATTTATATTTCTATATAGTACAGGAACAATAACTTCATGCAAGTATTGTGTTTTCCATTTTAAACTTAGCTTAGGATTTTTACCTGTGGCATAATTTAGTAATGTCCAAGGGCCACCAACAAAGCCAATAAGACTTTTATTAGAAGGCAACATTTCTCTTGTTGCTGTTACTGCTCTACTTTGAAACTCCATATGTTTAATTGCTAATTCAATATTAGAATGATCTTTATAGTTGTCTTCGTTAATAGTCCATTCAAACTGTGGGCCAGGATCAAACTTTAAAGGAACGCCGAGCCCTTCGATTGGGAATAATATATCACTAAACAATATTGCAATATCAAAATCAAATTGTTCTATTGGTAGCATAGCAACTTTTGCGGCTATACGAGGTAGCTTACACATTTGTTCAAATGACCAATCTTCTTTCATTGCCATGTAACCTTTTTGGTATCTACCCGCTTGTCGCATCATCCAAATTGGTGGTGTTGATTGTTCTACCCTATTACATGCATTTTGAAATTTATCGTTCATAATTATACTTAACTATATCGTTTACAACTTGTTCAAAGTCATCTAAGTGTAACATGTTTGGCCCGTCACTAGGTGCATTATCAGGGTCTTTATGGACTTCTAAGAAGAACGATGAAATACCAAGAGCACTGCCAGAGCGAGCCACGCCAGGCACGTAGTTACGATTACCACCTGACGAGCCACCAAGTCCCCCGGGCTTTTGTACAGCATGTGTACAATCAAGAACCACTGGCTCGCTAAAATTATCCAACATGTAAAGTAGACCGGTGTAGTCGACAACCAATGTGTTATATCCAAAACTTGTTCCTCGTTCGGTAATCCAAACTTCTTTAGCACCTTCTGTTTTAGTTAATATACCAGCCATGTCCCACGGTGCAAGGAACTGTCCTTTTTTAATATTAACAATTTTATCTGTAGCACAAGCCGCTTTAATTAAATCAGTTTGTCTACATAAGAATGCAGGAATTTGTAATACATCTACTGCATCACCATATGCATACATAATTTGTTCAACTTGTAATTCGTCGTGTACATCAGTTAACGTTTGTATATTGTATTGCTTTTTTAATGTACGAAAATCTTCTAGTGTAGGTCCTAAGCCAATACCTCGTTTGCCTTGTTCGCTACTACGATTGGCTTTATCATAGCTTGCTTTGAATATGTATTCAATTCCGTGCATGTCACATACACGTTTGCACTCTTCAGCAATTTCTGCTGACTGTGCTAATGTCTCGTGTTGGCATGGGCCTGCTATAATTCTCATTCGTTTTCCTTTAATTCATCTTTAACAGTATAATACATAATCATTAATCTGTCAAGTTGTTTTTTAACGTTTGGATCTTTTTCTGCAATTGACATTACTTCTTTCCATTCGTCATAACTTACAATTCCTAATGCTCTTGCTGTAGCATTTGGCTCACCACCAATAACCCATCTAGGTTGTTTATTGTGTGGCGGGTCACGATAACGAGCGAACACAACACCGTTGGCTCGCTCGTATATCAGTGCTTCGTTGGGTATAAGATTACCCAACGCATTTATACCTTTTTCGCTTTTGCT
>TARA_B110000238_G_scaffold81368_1_pt1 | contig 11304 bp, 9 predicted proteins | sample TARA_B110000238 | Tara Oceans TARA_B110000238 (sample SAMEA4397569) | marine metagenome | biome: Polar Biome; feature: [SRF] surface water layer (ENVO:00010504); material: water (ENVO:00002006), including particulate matter (ENVO:01000060) such as... | depth 5 m | reverse complement strand
AATAAATAGTTCAATTTATTATTGTAACTTTAATATAAATTTAACTAACAACAATTTATTTATAGTGTCTAGCCACCCTTAGATTTTGGACCTCATCCAATCATCTGTTATCAATACTTGCATTTCGCAGTTGCAATAGAGGCTCTAGCATACTTGCTCCAGCGATGAAGAGTACACCTGTTATCTCACGAATACCAAAAGGCTCACCAGCCAAAATGGCAACAGATATTGCCCCTACAACAATTTCTGTCATAAATAAAAGCCCTACAACGCCTGGACTGAGGTATTTTGGCCCCCAAAGTGATGCATAAGTACCTGGTAAAATCAAAAGAACCATAAAAGTTAGCATTAGTGGAATTACTGGCACTATTTTATGAAAACTAGGTAAGCTTTCAGGCGATAACAGAACTGCGGCAAATAAAGAAAGAATTAATGACCACTGGAAAAAACCTACAGTTAATTCAATAGTTGAGTGATTTTTGTTTTTTTGAATAAGAACCATAGCAATAGCCCACATGAAGCCTGAGCATAAACCAAGCCAATCACCTAAATTTTGAGGTATAGGAAATTTGGCACCTAATCCAAAAATGGTTAACATTCCAATTATTGCTAATATCATAGCTATAATTCGAGGTGTACTAATTTTATCACCTAAAAAGATACGCCCTAATATTGTCCCCCAAACTGGTGTTAAATAGAAAAGCAATATGGCACGAACAACATCTGTATACACGATTGAAGTAGAATATAACAATAACGCACCACCTGAAATAATGGCAGTTAGCTGCAATTGAAACCCTCCCCTTTTTACGTATTTCCAACGCCAAATCGTTACAGGAACAAGGCACAGAGCAGGAATGAGAAAGTAAACAACAGTGATCCATAAGCCATGAAATCCAGCATCCTCAAGCTCTCGGAGGGGAATCCAAAAAAGCCCCCAAACCGCTCCAGCATACAGGCATGCATATTTTGCTTTTGACTCTATTGATAAATTCATTTGTATCATCCACCTATTAAGCCATGCAAAGTTTTTGTCTCAAGATAATCGTGTAAACCCATCTCACCTCCTTCACGACCATTACCGGATTGTTTATACCCTCCAAAAGGAGAGCCATAATTAAATTCCCCACCATTTACGTGAATTGCACCCGCACGAAGTTTAGAAGAAATTCGTTTAGCTCGTTCAAGATTTCCAGTTTGTATATATGCAGCAAGCCCATAAGGCGTATCATTTGCTATTTCTATTGCTTCTGACTCAGTTTCAAATGGAATGATAACCAATACAGGGCCAAATATTTCCAATTGTGCTATTGCCATATCATTTCGCACATCACTAAATATAGTTGGCTTAACATACCAACCTTTATTGTAGCCATCTGGCCTTCCTAGCCCTCCTGCCAATAATGTTGCACCTTCATCTATCCCAATTCGTATCATTTCTTGCACACGGTCAAATTGTATCTTATCAAATAGCGGCCCAATGTGATCACCTTCTTTCTCAGGGTCTCCCACATTTGTTTTATCAGCTGCATTTTTCGCAATTTGTAACGCCCTATCATAACAACTACGCTCAACTAATAAACGTGTGGGAGCATCACAAGATTGACCAGTGTTAAACATACACTCTTTAACAGAAGCGGTAACTTGTGCCTCCAAGTCACAATCAGAAAAAACTAGATTTGGAGATTTACCTCCTAATTCAAGTGTTACTCGCTTTACAGTCTCAGCAGCGTCATGCGTTATAGAAATTCCTGCTTTGGTAGAGCCCGTAAATGACATCATTTGAATTTCAGGGTGGCGTGACATTTCAGCGCCAACACTTTTTCCGTCCCCTTGTAAAAGGTTAAAAACCCCAGCAGGATATCCTGCTTCATCAATAATCTCAGCGTATATCATAGCTGAAATCGGTGTATACTCTGATGGTTTCAAAATACAGGTACACCCTGTGGCAAGTGCAGGTATGACCTTTAAAGCTATTTGATTTATTGGCCAATTCCATGGTGTAATCAAGCCACATACACCAATTGGTTCTCGAAGAAGAATATCTCCATTGGTTAGTATGGTATTTTCCTCCAATCCAGAAAGTGCATCTATAAATCCTTGTAAATGACCAATGCCTGCGTCTGCTTGCGCCTCTCGCGACATAGTTATTGGTGCACCCATTTCCATTCGCATTGCTTGAGCAAGATCCTCAAAACGTAGATTCATAAGATTTTTTAATTTAATTAAAAGCTCTATTCGTTCAGACTTACTTGTTTGTGAATAACTTTCAAAAGCATGTTTTGCAGCTACCACTGCATAATCCACATCTGCTTTTGATCCCATAGATATATCACCAATTTTTAGTTCAGTAGCTGGATTTATTACTGGCATATTTACATGTGAAAATGGGTCAACCCACTTACCATTTATGTAAAACTTTTGAAGATTCTCTAACATTCTTAACTCCAGTATATGTTATTCTTAAAAATTATTTTCACTTATCTAGGATTTTTCTGCATAAGATTAATTATAATTAGGCTAAATATTTATCATTATATTTTATAGATTACATAGAAAATTCACGATGAGCATACATGTATTGATTTAAAAGTTGCCAATCCATCTCCACTCCGAGACCAGGCAAATTATTAGCAAAAACATAACCTTCGTCATCAGGGCGAAATACATTCATTGATCCAAATTCATAGGTCTCAAAAGGCGCTGATTGTTCAAAATATTCACAATGTGTTTGCGATAATAGAAAATGTAAATTTGCTGCTTGCGTCAATGTATATCCCCAACTTTGCAACTCACCTTTAAGTCCATGTGCGCTAGCGAGGGCCATGGCCTCACGCGCACCTGTAAATCCACCAATACTCGTTACATCGAAACGTATACGATCCCATGCACGCATTTCCAAAGCTAATTGTATAATATGTAAATCAGGGACACCATTACCACTTGATAAAACATCAATATCCAATGCATCCGATAATGCTTTATAAGCACTTAGATTACTATCCTGGAAAGGCGCTTCAAAAAATTCCCATTGAAGATTATCAAGTAAACGTCCCATTTTTAATGCTTCTGATTGTGAATACACCCCCTCGGCATCAAGATTCCAACATATTTCTGTGTTTGAAAAAGTTTTAGACAATAAACTTACTAACCTCATATCATCTAGTATTTTGCCATACGGATGTATTTTTATGCTTCGGTATCCTTGCAAAATAATAGATTTGCAAAAATCAATATATGAAGCATCATCAGAGAGTGATGGGCACGATGAATAAGCCTGAATCTTATTTTTAGCTTCACCAAGCATTTTATATAGTGGAACACCGAATGTTTTAGCTTTTCCATCATGCAAAGCTATATCAAATAATGACGTGGAAATATGTCCTAATGGGACATAACGCCTTCGCATATTTTCATAAATTTTTGGGATTTCAAAAACATTTTTACCCAAAACAAATGGTGCCATTTGAATCGCTGATGAAAAAGCTGTCATATCATATTCGTGTTCAGTATATGTCGTGAGGCCAGCGAGAGCCTCAACTCCGTTTGAAAGCTTTAGATTTGCAACAATCATCGCCTCATACATTAACCCAAGATGCGATCCAAAAGTTACTTTTTTACCATTTGGACCAATTGCATAAATTGCTATATTTTTCACAGTAATGTTTTCTAATGAATGATATTGTTGTATTATAGAAGAATTTATCAATTAATTTTTCCACCAATATTTTCCTCATACTTTTTGCTCCAGGCTGTAGTCATTCTATCAGCAATAATCGCGATGACCGCCATTCCAACGCCCGCAGACATGCCAACGCCAAAATCTCCATCACCTAGCCCGATATAAACCATTTGCCCTAATCCACTAGTGCCAACTAAGGCTGCAATCACAAGCATTGAAATGCCAAACATAATTGTTTGATTGAGGCCTAACATCATCTCTGGAAGCGCCATGGGTATTTTAACTCGCATCAATAATTGCCATCGCGTGCATCCCATGCATTCAGCCGCCTCAATAGCTTCGTGTGATACGTTGCGGAGGCCGTGTTCTGAATAACGGGTCGCTGGTACGATCGCGTAGGCCATTATAGCTAATAGTGCAGTGAATTCTCCAATCTTGAATATCATCACAAAGGGTATCAACAACACAAACAAAGGTATGGTCTGCAAAGTGTCATTAATGGGCCGCAAAAATCGCGAAATTGCGTTAAATTCAGAAGCCAAAATACCAAGTGAGCACCCAATAGCAAATGATAGAGCCACACCAATTCCACACAAATAGACGCTTAATAGTGCCTCCGGCCAAATACCCGACAATAATAAATAGGCAAGTCCAGCTAGAACAGTTAGTGCCAATTTAGGACCTGAAAGCTGCCATGATAAAAACGTCATGACTAACAAAATTGCTGGCCAGGGCATACGGGTCAAACCGAAAAATAAAATAATAGTTAACAAACCAATCATCACCGAACTACTTTGGCGTCCACGCAGCCATGCCAAAATGACCAAAATAAGTGCTGTTGCGCCGTACGCCAACTTAAGGGGCATAGTGAACTGAAAGCCCCATGAATATGGCGATATAACTTGTTCTAATCCCATTTTAATTGGTAACATTAGATAAAAGAAAGCCCATTTCTTAATTAGAACAATCCAGTTAGCATATTCTATGATAACATAATCAATTGCGTCATTCAAAGGTCCAGACAGATCAAAAACAAACGCCTTGGGCCAAGATTGTAAAGCAGGATACATCAAACTCACAATATAAATAATCACCGCACCAAGAACAGTAATCAATAAATAATTGTGACGTATAAGAAATGGTTTATCAGCAAAATTGTCGTCAGCTGGTTTGCGGTTAGCGAAACCCGCCGTAATTCGGTCCATTATCATTGCCATCAATGCAATCACTATGCCTGCAACAAGACTTTCGCCAAAACGCGCTTTTCGCATCTCAGAAAGAACTTCCCAGCCAATATCTGATGAACCACCAATAATTGAAGCTATAACTACCATCGAAAATGCCGCCAGTGTAGCCTGGTTTACTCCTAATAGGATTTGCCGCGCTGCACTTGGAACTCTTACTTTGAAAAAAAGCTGCATTTCAGTGGCACCTGACATGAGGCCAGATTCAATCACTTCTTCTGACACACGACGCAAACCCAATAATGTATTTCGAACCATTGGAGGAAAAGCATAGAGAACTCCTGCAATCAATCCAACTACTACACCAAATCCAAAAAGCAACAGAATTGGTAAAAGGTATGCAAATGCAGGTATCGTTTGCAAGGCATCCAATGTTAAATTAATAGCCCGTTCAGCTCGCGGATAAAGGAACCCAGCTGTTCCAATCAAAAACCCAATCAATACCGCCAGTGGAACAGAGACCGCCACGAGTGCTAATGAGTTCATGGTCTCAATCCACAACCCAACGCCCAATATATAACTAACCCCAACAGCAGTAAAAACCGCAAGCTTCCAACCGGACGCTGCGAAAGATATGGAAACTAATATGAAAAATGAAACTGACCATGGCAACCAGCTTAGCAGGCTGCGTATTGCTGACATTGGAATTTCGAGTGCAGCTGACATTCCCCGAAAAAATTCTCCTGAAAATTCAACAATCCGATCCATAAAAGAGTTGAGAACCAAAACTATAGGCAAAACCCATTCCTCAGGAAAATCTATTAGCCAAGGTGCCTTCCCACGCAGCGCAATAAAAACTAATGTCAGAGCAAGAATTGAGAACCATAATATTGATGAAATAAATGGTTTATATTGTTTTGATATTACCTCATTATCGATTTCTAAACTCATTATACTACCTCATTCGGAGGCAGCTCAGTAGTTACTTTTTCAGCGTTACGTGATAATGCGCATACAACAGATTTTGGGGTCACCACACCAATGGCTTTACCATCATCAAAAACAACAACACCCTTTGTATTTTTGGATAGTTGCGCCAATATATCCTCAACAGAATCGCAGCTCTGAACTCCTTGCATATTCTCCTCAACTTCTATGTTGTCATCCATAACGTCTTTTGCAAAAAGAACTCGCATCAACGGAACATCCCTAGTAAATTCAGCCACATAATCATCAACCGGATTGGCAATTAATTCGGCGGGAGTACCTATCTGCACTACCATTCCATCACGCATAATCATCATTCTGTCTGCAATACGTAATGCTTCAAGAAAATCGTGAGTAATAAAAACGATGGATTTCTTTAACGAAGACTGAATACGAAGGAATTCATCTTGCATCTGACGACGGATTAGCGGATCAAGTGCTGAGAACGGCTCATCTAAAAACCAAAGCTCTGGCTCGACGGCAAGTGAACGAGCAATCCCAATACGCTGTTGCTGGCCACCTGACAACTGGCGGGGAAAACTGTTTTCGCGCCCTTCTAGGCCAACAAGTTCAATTACCCGTGAAGTCTTTTCGCGTTTTTCTTTATTTGAAAGGCCTTGCAACCTCAATGGAAAGGATATGTTTTCTGCTACGGTTAAGTGCGGCAATAAACCAAAACTTTGAAAGACCATGCCCATTTTATGGCGACGTATGTCAATTAGTTCACTTTTACTTTTTTTCAGCAAATCTTCCCCACCTAGTAAGATTTCTCCATGTGAGGGTTCAACCAGACGTGATAAACATCTAACCATGGTGGACTTGCCAGATCCTGACAATCCCATGATAACAAAAATCTCGCCTTCATGAACATCAAATGACACATCAACAGCAGCAGGAATTGCACCATCATCTCTAAGCTTTTTTACTACATTTAAAGTATCAGAGTTAATAAATAGTTTCTTCTTGTCAAAATATTTGGTTGGGCTTCCACCATAAATCTTCCAAACATTACGACAAGAAAGTTTAATGTCATTATTGTTGCGATTGGGCATAAATATTCCTATTTCTAAAAATTTTTCTTTTAGTTAATTGTATATCTTAAATGTAGAAGAAATAAAAAATTAAGGAAAACCAGGTAAAATTTACCCAGCTCCCCCTAATTTATAAATATTTTATGATCAGCTTGCAGCGTCCACCCAAGGTTTCCAGGTAGCCTCGTTGGCATCCATCCACTCTAGAATTACTTCTGACAAATCACGTTTTTTGTTGTCGATCTCTAATAAAAGAGAATTTTGCATTGCATTATCAATAGTAAGAGCTTGCATTATCTTGAATGCACCAGGCCATTTTTCCTCAAAGTTTCGCGATGCAATTTTGCTAATATTACCTTGCTTAAAACCACAATCATTAACCTTGTCTGTATATATACCAAGCGAGGGATTTGTTAGGCAATCAGCAGAGTAACCATCAGGAAACTCAATCCAATCAAATTCCATTTCTGCATGAACCCAATGAGGCGCCCACATCATCATTAGTAGCGGGGATTTTGTCTTATATGCGGCTTTCATTTCTGCAATCATTGCACCTTCTGAACCACCTGCAATAGCGTCAAAAGGAAGACCGGCGCTTTTTACCATATCCTTTGATCTCGTTCCCCAATCAGCTGGATAAGCGATCAATCGACCTTTAGGAAAAGTTTCTGCAACTGCAAACAACTGCGAACATTCAATAAGTGCTTTAACATCAGGCAAACCAGGACACTGTTCATTCATGTAGGTTGGGTACATCCAACTTTCTATTCCTTTGAGCCCAGTTCCTCCCAAAACAACAATATCACCATTTGCTACTGATATAGGATAAATTTCGCCAATATTATTTCCCCATGTTTCAGGTTGTAAATGGAGATTACCTTGTGCAATTGCGGCAAACTGTGGAACTGCTCCAGCGGTGACATATTCCACATCATACCCAGCTTTTTGAAGTACACTTCCAGATATATGTGCCGAAATATGTTGACCAGTCCATTCATTGATGACTATTTTGATGGGCTCACTGTTGCCAGCCATTACAGTGCTGGAAAGTCCTATTAATGCAAAACTAAAAATATTTATAATCTTTTTTATTTGTTTCATGGTTTTTCTCCCTTTTTTAACCATAAAGCCGTTTGTGGCTACTAATCATTACTGTATATTTATACCATTTGTACTACAAACTTACCTTAAGTAAGTTTATAATTAACTTTACTTACCATTGGTATGTTTTTATTGTCAACACATCAAATTTTATTCATAAAAAGTCTGGTTTATATTTAATAAATCTGGCAATACAAAATATGTGAAAAGTAAGGAGCTATCAAATGCGATCCAACTCTATACGCTCTATCAGGCGAACTGAATTATCAGGAGCAGCATTTGAAGCAGTCATTTTATATGGCTTACGCAAAACAACACTAGAAAAGGTTGGCAAAATTGCTGGTGTTTCAAAAGGCGTAGTACTGCACCATTTTAAAGATAAAACCTCATTGCTTGAAGCAGTGTTTCGCAGATCAAACCTTCTGCTAAGTGAGTCAGTCGTAGAGCTTTATCGCTACTCACAATCTCCCTACGAAAGATTATGGGCTATAATTATAGCCAATTTCTTTGAAACAATCTTTAATCATCGGGTATGTCAGGCTTGGGTATCATTAATCTCAGAAGTGCCTCACAGTAAAGAATGCCAACGTATTCAGTTAGCCAATGACAGGCGTATACGCTCTAACCTGACACATGAGTTAAAAAACTTCTTACCAGAAAAAGATGCCGAACTCGCTGCCCACCATCTAGGTGTACATATTGATGGAATTTGGGTGCGTGCTGGTTTAAGGCCACATCCTATGAAATCAATTGAAGCAATATCAGAAATGGAATATGCAATTTTAAAACTACTACCTTGTGATAAAACTAGCACTGCAAAGCATTTTGAGGCTCGTAATAAAATAGAATCTATTGCAGAAATTGCTTTAGGCTCAAAGGCATTTAAAGAAAAATCCCTAGATTCACAAAATCCTAAAATTTGAATAATATTTATTATTTTGTAAAAAAATAACACTAAAAGTTTGCATCTACATAAAAGATTACAGCTAAAATGATTATTATTCTGGCTAATTTATGTTGGACAATGATTTTTAAGGTTATTGATATAATGGAAATCATATTGAAAATAGTTTTAGGGATACAAAACAAACCCACACACCTAAACATAATTATTCTACATAGATGGTTAGCTTCAAAAAAAAATTCTTTAAGTATAAAAATCATTCAAAAGGCCACCTTCTCCACTTAAAGAAAAGTTATTTTATAATCATTAGTTAAATTTTGCAAAGCAGGCACATCAATATCAATACCTAGCCCCGGTTTGTCAGAAAGGTACGCATTTTGACCATCTAGCCAGAAACCAGTATTTGCAAACTTCTCACCATGTTCAAGGTATTCTGGATAAATCTCAGCAAGTTCAGCATTTGGGATGGAAACACAAACATGAAGCATCGCAGCCGCTGCTACTGTCATTGAATTCCAGCAATGAGGTGAGACCTTAACATTTTGCAAGTTTGCCAATTCAGCAACTTCCAGCATATCCAAAAGACCACCAATTCCCGCAATATCAGGATTTAGAATATCTGCAGCACCTCCTGACAATACTGCACTGAAATGCGCCACACCACTTGACTTCTCACCAGTAACAATTCGCAAACCAGTTAAGTCCCGAATTTTGGTAAGTGATTGAATGTCAACTCCATTAACGGGTTCCTCGAACCAATAAGCCTGCGCAGGTGCGATTAAGTCTGCAAATTGCAATGCGGTATCAGGATTTTCTTGAGAATCCAGATCCACCATAAGGAGAATTTCATCACCAATAGCAGTCCGCACACGGTTCACACAATTTGCAGCATCTATAATAGAATGGTTCAACATAGGGTGTATTTTGACAGCTTTATATCCTTGTGCAATCAGTTCAATTGCACGATTTTCAAGTGAGCATACATCCCATTGCGTCTCACTCCAAATATTTCCATATATCGGAACTGGAAGTCTATGATCACCGCCTAATAGTTTGCAAATTGGCTTTTCAGCAATCTTGCCATTTATATCCCACAAGGCCATTTCCAAAGCGCTTGAGGCGGCACTAAAATCGAGACTTTGGTGTCCTGAAGCTATTTGCCTGGCTCTATCTCGAAAAGACCATGGCGAGACAGTTTCTAAAGCATTGCTTGAGTCCCCAAGCGAATGAATAATTTCAGCGACAGCTCTTTCACGACAAGGCAGAATAAATGCCTCACCCCATCCAGCTAATCCTTCAGTTGTGGTCAATCTGACAAACAAACATGCTTTAACCTCCCCAAAGCCATCACCACCTCTAGCTCGAGATGTAATCCAGGTTTCTACCTTTGCCAAATTCACATTATTTGCACCCAAAATTGAATGCACATTTGAAGGTGATGAGGAAGGATATAAATCCAAAAATTGTGGCATGCATTTGACTTTATCATGATTTTTTTGATTTACTAACCAACGGTAAGTATATTGTCAATTAGTCAGCTTTAATATAAAAATCGCGAAAGGAGAATCAAATGGTTTTATCGACACATATTAGTTCTATTGCGGAACGTATTCTAACCAAAGAAACATTTTCTCTGCCAGACCGCTCAGAAATGAATATGATAGAAGTAAGAAGTTTAGCAAAAACCAATGTCATTCCAGCACTTAAACGAATTTTGAAGTCTACGAACGTCACAACAAAAAATATAACTATCAATGAAGTATCATGCCTTGAAGTAAACCCACCAAAAATCAAAGTACCTTGGAATATTATTTATGGGTTTGGAGGTGGATTTGTCCAAGGCAGCCCAAATGAAGATCTAACTATCGCTGCTCCCTTGAGTGCGAAAATAGGCGCTAAAGTAATTATTCCAAACTATCGTCTGGCGCCCGAAAACCCCTGGCCAGCTGCAGTCGATGATAGCTTTCAAGTTTATCAGGCTATTTGCAAAAAACCATTTGGCATTGTTGGAGAGTCTGCGGGAGGCAATTTAGCTTTAGCATTAATGTTGCGTGCTAAAAAAGCGGGGCTTCCTTTACCTAGTGCCACTGCACTTCTCTCTCCTTTTTGTGATCTTGATGTATCGAGCGACAGCCAAACATTCAATAATGGCCGAGATCCATCTTTGACAATTCAAAATTCAAAAACCGCCATAAGACTTTATGCTGGAAGTAATGACATCTCAAATCCAGATATTTCCCCAATCAACGGAACCTATGATAGTAGTTTTCCTCCATGCTTAATTACAACAGGAACGAGAGATTTGTTGCTTAGCTTATCAGTTCGGTTGGCAAGAGTTCTTAGAGATAGTGGTGTAGATGTAGACCTTCAGGTTTGGGAAGGACTTTGGCATGTATTTGAATGGTACGACCAAAT
>TARA_B110000238_G_scaffold52079_1_pt1 | contig 11322 bp, 11 predicted proteins | sample TARA_B110000238 | Tara Oceans TARA_B110000238 (sample SAMEA4397569) | marine metagenome | biome: Polar Biome; feature: [SRF] surface water layer (ENVO:00010504); material: water (ENVO:00002006), including particulate matter (ENVO:01000060) such as... | depth 5 m | reverse complement strand
AAAGTATACATGAGAAGACAAACAAACACTGTAAATTATTCTGATGAGTTGCCACTAGCGCAAGGAATTAAGTTTGACTTATAAAATATTGCAAATCTTCTTAAATATTGTAAATCCCAACTGTTAAAAGTTGGGATTTATATTTTGTGGTGGTTTCTATAATTTGACTTTCTAAAAAAAATCAACTAACTTCGTTTTTCTCATGAAAAAATGGATTAAAACTCACCTTGTCATTATAATTCTATTTCATTTTTGAAAAAATAAAAGAATGATATTATTCTTTTAGATAAAACCAAGAGTAAACTTTGTTTGCAGTTAAATTATTTATAACCAATAATTCTGATAAAATGAAAAAACACACCATTTTAATTTTATTTGTACTTACGTATTTCTTTGTAAGTAATTTTAATCTTAATGCACAAAACAAAACCCTTAAAGAACTTGAAGAAATTGCCATTGTAGATCAAAAAATAATGATGCCAATGCGCGACGGTATTCGTTTAGCAACGGATATATACCGTCCTAAAACGGATGAAAAAGTGCCTATCATTTTTTCACGCACACCTTATAATTTTAATTCTTGGGGAGATGGAAAAGAAAGAACCCGAACAGCTCAAAGAGCTTTAGAAGCAGTAAAAAGAGGCTATGCCTATGTTGTTCAAAATGAACGAGGACGTTATTTTTCTGAAGGAGAATGGGATATTTTAGGTGTTCCGCTAACCGACGGCTATGATGCCTTTACTTGGATGAAAGATCAATCTTGGTCTAACGGTAAAATCGGAACTTTAGGTTGTTCTTCTACTGCCGAATGGCAAATGGCCGTTGCAGCTTTAGATCACCCTTCACATGCAGCAATGGTGCCCCAAGGTTATGGCGCAGGTGTTGGTAGAGTTGGTAACATTAACGAACAAGGAAATTGGTATCGTGGTGGCGTTGAGCAAATGTTATTCTTTTCTTGGCTATACGGTGTAGAGCACGATAAATTTAAACCACGAATTCCGGCCGGAGCCACCCAAGAAGATTTAATTAGAATTTCTAGATTTTACGATTTAGCGCCCGAAAATCCGAAGGTAGATATGTCAGAAGCATTGCGTCATTTACCGATTCAAGACATTTTAAAAAATATACATGGTAAAAGCGAAATTTTTGACCAAATGGTGCGCCGTAAACCAAACGATCCAGATTGGTTTAAAGGTGGAATTTATCATGACAATATGGAAATCGGAGTTCCTAGTTTTTGGTTTGCTTCTTGGTACGATGTCTCTATTACACCAAATTTAGCTTTATTTAATCATGTTAGAAATAACTCGAAAGATGCAAGTATTAGAGATAATCAATATTTGGTGATTGCACCTACTTTGCATTGTGGATATACTCGGGCAACCGAAAATACAATTGTTGGAGAACGCAGTGTGGGCGATGCAACACTTAATTACGAGGAACAAATTTACGCTTGGTTAGATTTATGGCTTAAAGGAGAACAAAACGATTTTAAAGAGAAAACACCTAGAGTTCAATATTATACAATGGGCAGCAACAAGTGGCAAGCGGCGGAAGCTTGGCCTCCAGAAAAAGCGAAATTAACAACCTATTATTTAAATAGTGGTGGCAACGCCAATAGCTTTTTTGGAGACGGAACACTAACAACCTCAAAAGCAAATTCTGATACTCCTGATACTTTTACCTACGACCCAATGAAACCAGTACCTTCTTATGGAGGTAATGTATGCTGTACAGGAAATGCAATTAAAGGGGGTTCTTTTGATCAACAACAAATGGAAACCAGAAATGATATTTTGATCTATACCACAGATATTTTAGAAGAAGGCGTAGAAATTTCAGGCTTTATTGAATCTACCTTGTATGTTTCTTCAGATGCAAAAGATACCGATTTTACCATTAAACTGATTGATGTATATCCTAACGGAAAAGCATATAATTTAGATGAAACCATACAACGGGTAAGATATCGTGAAGGTTATGACAAAGAAGTCTTTATGGAGAAAAATAAAGTCTATAAAGTAGCTTTAACTCCCATGTCTACTAGTAATTACTTTAAAAAAGGACATCGCATACGTATCGAAATATCGAGTAGTAATTTTCCTCGTTTTGCTCGTAATTTGAATACTGGTGGTAATAACTATGATGAAAAAGAAGGCGTAGTCGCTCACAACAAAGTGCATCATTCTTCAAAATATACATCACAAATAAGACTGCCAATAATTTCTAAATAAAATGAAATTTATCCGAGTTTAAATGGTTTAGATACAATGATAATATTTGCTTGTTCTGTTAGTTTTAGCTTTAAAAATGCTAATGGCAGCAACTCTTATTGTGATTAATTTACTTTAAATAAAGGGGTTAATTTTTATTTCTTAAAACTTTTAAGTATTTGTAAATAGTGTAAAACCCAACTTTAAAAGTTAGGTTTTACACTATTTTATATTTAAAATTCCGTTTTTTAATTCAATTTCGATATTCCCAGAACTAGTTTCATTTAATTTTACTTTTTTATCAAGAATTTTAGTCAATTTTTTTTCTTTGGAAATTCCGAAAGTAGCTTTAATTTCATTCATGTTTAAAGTTGTATTGAATCCGTAAACATTTAAATTGTACTTACTAGTTTTAACTTTATATAGATTTAATTTAGAATAATCTCCATTTAAATCAAATTTGGTAAAGTCTTTTCCAAAATTATAGAAATACAGTTTGCTGTTAAAATCATTAATTTGTACGTTTTTACCTATTTCTCCTATTTGAAGGTTAGATGTTTCAGTTTCTAATTTTGCATTAAAAATTACACCTATTTTAGTTGGATAAACATCTTTTAAATTATACGTTCCTCCGTTGATTTCTTCTGCTTGAAAAAAACCATTCATAAGTACAAATCTATTGTCTTTTGACAATAATCTTTTAAATTTCAATTCTCCTTTAAATGCATTTATATCGATGGTTTTTTCAATATCATACTTAAAAGTAAGATTAGAATGTAATGCCTTAATTTTAAAAAGAATATACTTTGGTGCTTTAATTATAAAGCTCTTTACATTCTTTTTTCTAGAATTACTGTATTCTTCATTTTTATACTTATTTTTATTTTTAACGAGAAAATCCTCTAAATCGTTACCAACACTATTTGCAATTTCGTTTAGCATCGTTTCCTTTGCTTTATATACAGACTTATTCTTTCTGTAGGTTTTCCAATAATATGTGATCGCTGATTTAAGTGAATCCATGGTGTAAAAATAATTGCTATTTACGCCTACATACATCGAGTTTTTTACATCTAAAGTAATGTTGTTCCCTTTTTTTGATGTTTTTACATTTACCCCGTTCAATAGTTTTTGCATGCTACTTTTTGGGTATCTGATAAAAGTCATGTTATAATTAAAATGAATTTTATCATCAAAAGATTCTTCAAAAACGATAGCGACATTGTCTACATCTAAATTTAAAATTGTGTTTTCGTTAACTTTAAAACTCTTTTTCAAAATGACTTCTTTTGTTTGCGAAAAAGTAATATTGACTATAAATAGAAATAAAATACTATAGATAAATGGTTTCATTGCTTGTGTTTTTTTGATGTAACTCTTTAAGGTGTTCTTGAATGTTTTTTATCAATTCTAAACGTCTCTGTAAATTATATATCAAAGATTGTAATACATTGATATTATTGGGATACTCTTTGAAATTTATTGTTATTTTTTGATACTCTAAATCTGATTCCTTTAATTTTTCTTGGTATCTTTTTACTAAAACGGTATCATTTGCCACTTTTATGAAACTATTCCATTCTTTATTAATATTCGTTAAATATTCTTTTTCAAACATTTCCATTTGAATTTGAATTTGAGTTTTAGCCGTTTTTTGAACTACAGAAGTGTCACTCAAATAAAAATATGTGCAACAAATTATGAATGCAATAGATGAGGCAATTTTTAAGAAAAAAAACGATTTTGTTTTTGTATTCTTTGGTGTTAACCTCTTTAATTTTTCTAAAAATTCTTCCCGATGGTTTTTAGGCAACTCTCTTTTAGGCTCTTCATTCTTACCGAATAAATCTCTAATACTATGTTCCATACCTTTGTGCTTTTAATGTTTTTTGTAATGCTAACTTTCCTCTTCTTAATTGTGTTCTAGAAGTTTTTACAGGAATTTGTAATATTTCTGATATTTCAGAATGATCGTACCCTTCTATCAAATATAATTTTACAACCAGTTGATATTTATGAGGCAATTTTTCAAGAGCTTCCAAAATCATTTCTTTAGTAATTTCAACATCAAAAGTCCAACTAGTCTCAACTGCAATTTCTAAAGGAAAACTTTCTAAAGAAATTGTTTCTACCTGTTTTTTCTTTAAAACATCTAAACATTGATTGATAATAATTCTTTTAAGCCAAGCACCAAAAGTTGTATTTTCTTTATAATTTTCAAGATGAATAAAGGCCTTTAAAAAACCATCTTGCATGGCATCTTTTGCTTCCTCTTCATTTTTTAAATACCTGCAAGAAATTGAAAACATGGCTTCACAAAATAAATCGTATAATTTCATTTGGGCTTTTTGATTCCCTTTTTTACATTGTATAATTAATAGATTAATCTCTCTAGACATTTATTTGTGTTGGTTCTATTCTTAAAAACGAAATAAAATTATAAAGGTTTCATTTTTTATAAATTATAATACTTTTATTAAAATTAATTACTCGCTCATTTAAAATAATTTTTGTAATTTAAAGCCTTTAAAATAATTTTCATGAATCTTTTTCTACAAGCAGCACTTTTAATTTGGATTTTAGTAACACTCCTTTGGATCTGGAGTGCACTTATTAAAAATGTAAGTATTGTCGATATTTTTTGGGGTTTTGGTTTTGTGGTTGTCAATGCTTTTTATATTTATAATTTAGAAGAAATTAATCCTAAAAATTTATTGTTATTAATTTTAGTTTCAATTTGGGGTTTGCGATTAACAATCTATCTAGGAATAAGGAATATTGGCAAAGGTGAAGATTATAGATACCAGCAGTTCAGAAAAGATTACGGAGAAAACCGCTATTGGTGGTTTAGCTATTTTCAGGTTTTTTTGTTACAAGGAATTCTAATTTTAATTGTTTCTTTTCCTTTATTAGGTGTGCATACAAGTGAAACTTCTGGCAGTTTAATTTGGTTAGATTATATAGCAATTCTTGTTTGGTTTATTGGTTTTAGCTTTGAGGCTGGCGGCGATTATCAATTATATCAGTTTAAAAAAAATGAGAAGAATAAAGGAAAAGTATTAAACACCGGTTTCTGGAAATATACAAGACATCCTAATTATTTTGGTGATTCTACAGTTTGGTGGTCTTTCGCCTTATTTAGTATTGCCTCTGGCAGTTATTGGCAAATTATTGGTGCCGTTATTATGACCTTATTAATCATAAAAGTTTCTGGAGTGGTCATGTTAGAAAGAACCTTAAAAACATCAAAACCTAAATACAAAGAATATATAGGAAAGACAAATTCATTTTTTCCTTGGTTTCCTAAAAAATAAGTATGATCGCATTTCTGAAAGATAATATTTGGTTTATCCTTTTCCTAATTTGGGGCTTCCCGCTAAGCATTTATAGAAGTAAGTTTCGTAAAATTGTATATCAAACTGATAGCTGGCTCATCAATATAAAACCACTTTTTATCAAGGAATTAAAAGGTCTATTTGGTAATTTGTATCCTGAAAATACACAATATTTAAAACAACGGATTTTTTACAGGTTTTATTTGGGTGTTTATATGATTCTATTTATTGTTTATTTAAATTTATCTTAATTTTCAATTCTTACTATTATTGAAAAACACACACAAACATCTCATTTTTTTAAAGTAGCGCAATCAGAATTATTAATATCTTTGGTTCTTTGTAAATTTATACTGTAATGGAGGATTTTGTTTTATACTTTAAAATGGGTTTGAACCATGTGTTAGATTTTTCGGCATACGACCATATTTTATTTTTAATTGTTTTAGCGGTTGTTTTTAATAATTTCCAATGGAGAAAAGTAATCTGGTTAGTCACATTGTTCACTATTGGACATTCAATTACACTCGGGCTATCTGCTTATGAAATTTTGAAAATAAAAGTCGATATTATTGAATTTTTAATTCCGTTAACCATCTTTATAACAGGTAGTATCAATATTATAAATTCAAAAAAAGAATCAAAAAAGAAAGGGAATATAAACTTATTGTTAGCTTTATTATTCGGATTGATACACGGTTTGGGTTTCTCTAATTATTTTAGGATGATGGTTGGAAAAGAGGAAGATAAATTGTTCCCTTTAGTCGAATTTGCGTTAGGTATTGAGCTTGCGCAAGTTATTATCGTCATCGGAATTTTAATTATAGGCATGCTACTTAAAAACTTTTTAAGAGTTGATAGAAGAGATTGGGTTTTGGTTTGCTCATCTATCGTAATCGGATTTTCTATTCAAATGATGATCGATAGGGTTTTTTGGTAGGCGAAAACCCAATAATATTTATTCAAAAACTAATTAAAATTCTTTTTTGCTGGAATTTATATTCAATTTAAATGAAGTATAGAATCAAAATTTTTTCTTTTAATTAACGCCTTTATTCTACAAATCTCTTTACTTTCGTTTTATGACAGAAAAGAAGCAGTTGAAATATGACAGAGCCTATCTAAAAATGGCTTTAGAATGGGGAAAATTGTCACATTGTAAACGCAAACAAGTCGGTGCTTTAATTGTGAAAGATAGAATGATAATTTCTGATGGTTTTAATGGAACTCCAACTGGTTTTGATAATTGCTGTGAAAATAAAGAGGGTAACACAAAATGGGAAGTTTTGCACGCCGAAGCAAATGCAATCTTAAAAGTAGCCTCTTCAACGCAATCAGCAAAAAATGCTACTTTATATATTACCTTATCACCTTGCACAGAATGCAGCAAATTAATTCATCAATCAGGTATAAAACGTGTTGTATATGCAAAAGCTTATAAAGACACTTCTGGTTTATATTTTTTAGAAAAAGCAGGTGTAGAAATTAATTATTTACCTTATGAATAAAAAAAACCTTCCTATATATTTTTCATTAGCTGTTATATTGGGCATTTTAATAGGTCTTTTCTTTGGCGGAAATTCAGATAATTTACTTTCTTTTTCTAACCCACCATCCAAAGAACAAAAAATAAAAAAATTAATCAACTTTATTGAGCAAGATTATGTAGATACTGTAGATACAGAAAACTTGCTAGATGGTGCAATTACACAAATACTAAGCAAATTAGACCCACATTCTCGTTATATTCCTAAAGAAAATTTACAAGACGAAACAAATGCCATGCTAGGTAGCTTTGTTGGAATTGGCGTTATGTTTAGAATGATAAAAGACTCTATGACTGTTATTCAACCTATAAAAGGAGGGCCAAGTATTGAAGCAGGAATTATAGCCGGTGACAGAATCTTAATGTCAAACAAAGACACTTTGTTTGGTAAAGAATATAGAACAGGAGCTGTTCCTAAATATCTAAAAGGAAAACCAAATACAAAGGTCGCACTAAAAATATATAGAAAAAGTAATGACTCCTTGTTTACCATTAATATTACTCGTGGAAAAGTAAATGTGAAGAGTGTAGATTTAACTTACATGATAAATGATTCTATTGGGTATATAAAACTAAACCGTTTTTCAGCAAATAGCTACAGGGAATTTAAATCTTCCCTAAAAAGTTTAATAAATGATGGAATGACAGATTTAGTTTTAGACTTACGTGGAAATGGTGGAGGAATGATGAATATTGCTATCAGAATTGTTGACGAATTTTTAGAAAAAAAGAAACTTATAGTATTCACCAAAAATAACAAAAATCAAATTGATGAATCTTTTTCAACTTCTATTGGATCGTTTGAAAAAGGTGGTTTATATGTTTTAATTGATGAGGGTTCAGCATCAGCTTCAGAAATTGTTGCAGGTGCTTTGCAAGATAATGACAAGGGAACTATAATTGGAAGGCGCTCTTTTGGTAAAGGTTTAGTGCAAATAGATAAGGATTTGGGCGATGGTTCTGCTGTTCGTTTAACCATAGCAAGATATTACACACCAACAGGTCGCTCAATACAAAAACCTTATGATAAAAACGGAAACAAAAATTATGCAAGAGATTATCAAAAAAGAATTAGGAGTGGAGAATTATTAAATAAAGATAGTATAAAAGTCGTTGATTCTTTAAAATTTAAAACTCCTAGAGGTAAAATAGTGTATGGTGGTGGTGGCATTATTCCTGACGTTTTTGTTGCCATAGATACCACTTCTTATATGTCTAGTTTCTATTTAAATTCTGCTAATAATTTTGCTTTTGATTATGTAGATAATAATAGAAAAAAATTATTAAAATGGACTGTAGATAGTTTTATTGTAAATTTTGATCTAGATGAAACCGTTTTAGACTCTTATTTATCTAAAATAAAAGACAGAGCAAACCCATCTTTTAAAACGAAAGAAAGCATAAAAAAATACTTAAAAGCTTCTATTGCCAGTGTACTATTTGGCGATGTTGGTTTCTATAGAATTATGCATCAAGATGATAAAATGTTGCAAAAAGTGTTGGAGTTGGAAAGTAAAGAAGAATAGCTTTTCTTTGCAACAATGAGATCAATAAATACTTCCAAAAATAAAAAAATCTATTTTGCTTCAGACCTGCATTTAGGAGCACCCACAGTAGCAGCAAGTTTTCCCAGAGAAAAAAAGTTTGTTACTTGGTTAGATGAAATTAAAAAAGACGCTGAAGCTATTTTTTTATTAGGCGATTTATTTGATTTTTGGTTCGAATATAAAACAGTGGTTCCTAAAGGATTTGTAAGAACTTTAGGTAAATTAGCAGAAATTAGAGATTCAGGAATCCCTATTTATTTCTTTGTTGGTAATCATGATTTATGGATGAATGACTATTTTCAAACGGAATTAAACATTCCTGTTTTTCACAAACCAGAAGTTTTTAATATTAATAATAAAATTTTCTTAATTGGTCATGGAGATGGTTTAGGTCCTGAAGACAAAAGCTATAAACGCATGAAAAAAGTGTTTACATTTCCCGTATTTAAATGGATGTTTAGATGGTTGCACCCAGATTTAGGTGTTAAACTAGGGCAGTACATGTCTGTAAAAAATAAATTGATTTCTGGTGATGAAGATGCCAAATATCTAGGCGAAGAAAACGAATGGTTGGTAAAATATTGTAAGCGTAAATTATCTGAAACACATTACGACTATTTTGTTTTTGGTCACAGACATCTTCCCTTAGAAATTAAACTAAAAGAAAATAGTGTGTACATGAATCTTGGAGATTGGATACAGTATTTTACCTATGGCGTGCTTGATGAAGGCAACTTTCTACTAAAAGAATTCAAGTCTTAACTATTTTAAATCTGCCATAAAAGTTTTTATTTTTTCTACACCAAGAAATATATTAGGTGCGTTTTTTTCTATGAATGTGCTATCTATATTTTTATGAGACTCATAAGCTCTCATTAAATCTTCTCCGTTAAAATCTACAAAAGCAATTCTAAAAAATAACTCCTCCTTTTCAAAACCAAAATCCACACCTGGCAACATAGCAAAATCGTAGTTTTCTAAAACATAATTAGCCAACTCAAAACTGTCAAAAATTCCTAATTCTAAAATGGCTGCTTTATAGCGGTTGAATCCAATTAACATATAAAATGCGCCTTCAGATTTTGTGCATTCAATCTTTATTGCTGAAAGTTCATTAAAAATAAATTCTGAAATACTTCTTAAAATGGCCGAAGAGGTTGCCACATAATTTTGCAAGTTTGTATGATATTCAAATGCTTTTATTGCAGCAAATTGAATAGGTGATGAAACACAACTAAAAGTTTCACTAAAAAGTGATTTATAGACGTTTTGCAGAGCTTGCATCTCATTTGGTAACACCATATAACCAAGCCGATATCCACCTGCAGAAAACACCTTACTTAAGCCTCCAAAAACAATTGTTTTTTCGGGGTAATATGCCGAAATACTAGGCGAATAAACTTGCGAAAAGTTTATTTGTGAATAGATTTCATCAGAAAAAACTACGATATTGTGTTTTCTACATGCCACGGCTAACGCTTTATATTCTTCTTTTGAATAAATGGCGCCCGTAGGATTATTTGGAGAATTTAAAATTAATACCGTTTGCTTTTTAGGACCTTTATTCTTAAAAAAGGTGTCTAAATTTTGAGGTGTTAATTTAAAATCGTTTTCAAAATTGGTGTCTAAAATATGATAAGTACCCCCTTTAGATTGTATTTGAGGGATATAGCTTACCCAACTTCCTTTAGGTATTAAAAAATCGGCTTCAAAGATTAAAATGGATTGGTACAACAACTCTTTACTTCCTGGTCCTATAAAAATAGACTCCTTTGTTGTTTTAATATTTTGATGCTTTTTTAAAAAAAGCACGATTTCTTCTCTTAATTCTTCGAGACCTGCCACTGGTAAATAATGGTTATTTTCGGCATTTTCTCTCAACGCAGCAACGATACTGGCATGAATTGGAAAGGGAGATTGACCAAACCCAAAATGACTAATTTCTTTCCCTTTTATTCTTAATTCCTTTACTTTTTCATTAATCAAAAGCGTAGAAGATTGTTTTAATAATGAGATATTTTGATTGATCATAGTTTTACTAATTTTCTTATATTTTAATAATACTAAATTTTAAGCATAAAAAAAAGCGGCATAGAGCCGCTTTTTTATCGGATATAAATTGATTTATTTTAGAATGAAACTTACTCTTGCGAACAAGAAACGACCACCAACTCCAAATTGTTGAGACCTTCTAGACCAATCAAAACGGCCACCACTTCGGTTCGCTTCAATAGCTCTATCTGGGGCAACATCTAATAAATTGTTAGCTCCTATTGTAAATGTTAAAGCTTCTGTAGCTTTATATCCAAGAGATAAATCTGTAACAATTTTAGAAGCAAATATTTGTTGATTAGCAACAGAATTCGTTGCTTCAGATACTTTACCAAAGTATACATTTCTAAAGAAAATATTAAATTTTCCAGAAGTTAAACTATTCGTTAAATTCATTTTAGTTCTTGGTACTGCCTCTTCTAAAAATATTCTACTAGTTTCAGGAAAATAAGTATCTACCAAACCTGCATCTTTTAATATTTGAGAAGAATTGATACCTCCTACTTGTCTTGTTTGAGAAAGCGTTCCTGATAAATCAGATTTTAATCTTGTGTTCTCTCCAAAACTTGCTTTGTGTGAAATTACAAAATCAATTCCTTTAGACTGTGTATCTATTGCATTTGCAAAGA
>TARA_B110000238_G_scaffold88037_1_pt1 | contig 11373 bp, 10 predicted proteins | sample TARA_B110000238 | Tara Oceans TARA_B110000238 (sample SAMEA4397569) | marine metagenome | biome: Polar Biome; feature: [SRF] surface water layer (ENVO:00010504); material: water (ENVO:00002006), including particulate matter (ENVO:01000060) such as... | depth 5 m | reverse complement strand
GAACGAGAAACATTTAAAGGAATGTCTGGAGAGTCAATGACCCCTTTTAGCATCTGTAAAAAGTCAGGAACAATACCCTCTACATTATCCGTTACAAAGACTTGATTTTGGTACAATTGGATCTTATCTTTTTGCATGTCCATTGACGGACTTAACTTAGGAAAGAATAAAATTCCTGTCAAGTTAAAAGGATAATCAACATTTAAATGAATGTGAAATAAAGACTCTTCAAATTGCATTGGATACAATTCTCTATAGAAATTATCATAATCTTCTTCTTTTAGATCTGCAGGCATTTTTGTCCAAGCAGGAGCCGTATTATTGATGATATTGTCAACCGTAATTTGTTTGTGTGCTTCTGTAGTTTCTTTTCCTTCTGCATCTTTTGTGGTTGCAGGTGTAAATTCAGGATCGTTAATTTCTTTCGTTCCAAACTTAATTTGCACTTGGTTAAAACGATTGTATTTGTCTAATAAACCACCAATTTTACTTTCTTCTAAAAAGTCTAAAGAATCTTCAGCAATATGCAAAACAATCTCTGTTCCTCTATCCGTTTTGTCACTTTCAACTAAGGTGAATTCAGGAGAACCATCACAAGTCCAATGCGCAGCAGGTGCATCTTTAAAAGACTTTGTAATCAACTCTACTTTTGCAGCTACCATAAAGGCAGAATAGAAACCCAATCCAAAATGACCTATAATTCCTGCTTCATTGTCTTTATACTTGTCTAAAAATTCTTCTGCGCCAGAAAATGCAATTTGGTTGATGTATTTCTCTACCTCATCAGAAGTCATTCCTAACCCTTGATCTTTAATGGTAATTGTTTTTGCTTCTTTGTCAATACTTACTTCAATTTTAGCATCTCCCAGTTCTGTATCTGCTTCCCCAATTGCAATGAGGTGCTTTAGTTTAGAAGTTGCGTCTGTTCCGTTAGAAATAAGTTCTCTTAAAAATATTTCGTGATCAGAATACAAGAATTTTTTAATCAGTGGAAAAATATTTTCTACCGATACATTAATGTTTCCTTTTGCCATTTTAATTATGATTTGATTAATTTATTAATATCGATGATTTTATAGTCAAAAAAAATACCAAAGAGCATTTTGTGACAAGATGACAGAAATAATTTTTATATCTTATTTTTTACTATTTTTAGACATATTAACTTAGGTTTTAGGAGTATGACGTATTTGGGGTACGATTATGTAATTATTGGCAGTGGTTTCGGCGGTGCCGTTAGTGCTTTTCGATTGTCTGAAAAAGGGTATAAAGTGCTCGTTATAGAAAAAGGGAAATGGTATAAAGAGAATGATTTTCCCAAAACTAATTGGAATTTAAAGAAGTGGATGTGGCTGCCCAAATTGGGATTTCATGGAATTTTTAAGATGACTTTTTTAAATCATGTCACGGCATTATCGGGAGTTGGAGTTGGAGGAGGTTCTTTAACCTATGCCAATACCTTACCTGTGCCAAAAGAAGATTTTTTTAAAACAGGAAGTTGGGCGCATTTAAATATTTGGCAAGAAGTGCTAGCTCCATTCTATACGATAGCATATAAAATGTTAGGAGCAGCTGTAAATCCAATTTTACACGATGCAGATCACCTCATTAAAGAGATTGCAGAAGAGGAGGGAAAGGGAAAAGATTTTAAAGCGGCTAAAGTGGGGGTGTTTTTTGGTGAACCTGGCAAGACAGTGAAAGACCCATACTTTAATGGCAAGGGCCCAGACAGAAAAGGATGCATACACTGTGGTGCTTGCATGACGGGGTGCAGGTACAATGCGAAGAACACTTTAGATAAAAATTATTTGTATTTAGCGCAACAATTAGGTGCAGAAATAATTGCTGAAAAAGAAGTTTTTAATGTAGCACCTTTAGATAAAAACGATTCCTCTAAAGGCTATAAAGTAAGTTACAAGTCGAGTATTGGAAAAATAAATAAAGAAAGCATTACTGCAAAAGGCGTAGTTTTTTCTGGAGGTGTTATGGGAACAATTCCACTATTATTGAAATTAAAAATGACGTCTTTACCAAAGCTATCAGACTTTTTAGGCAAAGATGTTCGAACGAATAACGAGTCTTTGTTATCTATTACTTCGAAAGAAGATACAGGTAAAGATTTTTCAAAAGGTCTTTCAATTGGCTCTATTCTGCATACAGATAAGAACAGTCATTTAGAACCTGTTCGGTATTCAAAAGGATCAAGTTTTATTAAAATGATGACCATTCCAACTGTAAAGGGGCGCTATGGTATTTTTAGAATTTTAGGAGTTGTAGGTATTCTAATTACCAAACCTTTTTATGTGCTTCAGACCTTTTTTACTAGGAAGTATGCAGAGAAGACCACCATTCTACTTTTCATGCAAACGTTAGACAGTACTTTGCAGCTAAAGAAAGGTAGGTTTACACAAATGAAAACAATCGCAACTGCAGGTCAAAGGCCCAATGCTTTTATTCCTGAAGCATTGGGTTTCGCTAAAATAGTTGCAGATAAATTAAAGGGAATCCCGTATTCAAATTTTACAGATGTTCTTTTAGGAACTACAACTACCGCACATATTTTAGGGGGTGCTGTAATGGGACAAAATAGAGATTCCGGTGTTATCGATAAAAACTGTAAGGTATTTGGGTATCAAAACATGATGATTTGTGACGGTTCTATCATTTCTGCAAATCCTGGAGTAAACCCTTCTTTGTCCATTACTGCAATTTCAGAATATGCCATGGATAAAATACCTAAGAAAGAAAGAAATATCCCGTAACTTTACGTTTTTGTACTTTATCATAAGTACCTAATAGACGAATCCGTCTTTTTACGAGCCTGTTGATCTGCTCCCATCGGAAGGTATTACAAGCAATTAAACCAATAACAATTAAAATATGTATAATTCTAAAATTACCGGACTTGGATACTATGTTCCAGAGAATGTTGTTACCAACGATGATTTAAAGGAATTTATGGAAACTTCAGACGAATGGATCCAGGAAAGAACTGGAATTAAGGAAAGGCGTTGGATTGACCCTACTACAGATGATACGACTGCAGTAATGGGCGCAAAAGCCGCCAAAGTTGCGATTGAAAGAGCAGGATTGACCAAAGATGATATTGACTTTATAGTTTTTGCTACTTTAAGTCCGGACATGTATTTCCCTGGTGGTGGTGTACAAGTGCAAGATTTGTTGGAGATGCCTACAATTGGTGCTTTAGATGTTCGGAACCAGTGTTCTGGTTTTATATACGCAATGTCGGTTGCCGATCAATTTATAAAGACAGGAATGTATAAAAACATTTTGGTGATTGGTGCAGAGAATCACTCGGGTGGTTTAGAGCGTTCAACCCGAGGTAGAAATGTAACTGTTATTTTTGGTGACGGAGCAGGAGCTGCTGTTCTATCGCGCTGTGAAGAAGCAGGCAAAGGTATTCTTTCCTCTCACTTGCATTCGCAGGGTAAACACGCAAAGGAATTGGTTTTAGAAGGACCTTCAACACAGCGTTGGGTGCCGGAAATTCTTGATAATAATGATCCTAATGATGTCTCTTATTATCCATATATGAACGGACAATTTGTTTTCAAACATGCTATTACTCGTTTTTCTGAGGCTATCATGGAGGGTTTACAGGCCAACAAATTAGAGAAAGAAGACATTGATATGTTAATTCCACACCAGGCAAATTTGCGCATTGCACAATTTATACAGAAGAAATTTAGATTGTCCGATGACCAAGTGTTTAACAATATTATGAAATACGGAAACACTACTGCTGCTTCCGTAATTATCGCTTTAACAGAAGCTTGGGAGCATGGGAAAATTAAGGATAATGATTTGGTTGTTTTAGCTGCTTTTGGTAGCGGATTTACTTGGGGTTCTGTTATTATCCGTTGGTAAATAATGGAGCGTTTATTTTGTTGGTTTGTTATAGGTGTTAATTGCAACAAGGTATCAAATTACACAACTCTTTTCATATAATTTTTATTGTTGAGGTTTAGGTGTTAGGTTTTCATTGCACCAACAAAATTTAACCTTTATTTAAAAAAGTAAAGATTGTGTTCCTTTCTAAAGTAGTGTTAATTTCGACCCTGTAAAACAGCGTTGTTAATAAATTGATTATTTTTAATTTCTTAATAAATTTTTTTTAAATATGAAGCCAACTATTTTAAATTTCACACAATATCTATTCTTGATTGCTATTGCTCTAAATACCAATGCCCAAGACTTTCAAGGGAAGGCCACGTATGTTTCTAAATCAAAAATGGACTTAGGTACTTATGGAGCAAAGCTGAGTGAAGTCCGCAAAAAACAAATTGAGGCACGCCTGAAGAATCGGCTTGAAAAGACCTATGTATTAACTTTTAATAGTACTGAATCAACTTTTTTAGAAGAGGAAAAGATTGACGCTATTTCTGGTGCTACAGATTCTTGGGGTGGTTACTTTTCAAGAGGAGACCACTATAAAAATGTAAAAGAAGGTACCTTAGTTCAGAGTCAAGAATTTTATGGGAAACGTTTTTTAGTAAAAGATGCACTCTATGAAATTGCTTGGACTATGGGTACTGAATTTAAAAAGATAGGCCAATATACTTGTTACAAGGCAAAAGCTTTTGTGCCTGCAAAAGAGTTAAATTGGTACAATTTTTCATGGAGTGATTTAAAAGTAAGCGAAGACAAAGAAAATAAAGAGGCAATAGCTTCTGAAGAAATGGTGGTTGTGGAGGCCTGGTATGCGCCTCAAATACCATTTTCACAAGGACCTGGAGAGTTCTGGGGGCTGCCTGGTTTAATTTTAGAGGTAAGTGTAGAAAATACAACTTTATTGTGTGTTGAGGTTGTAATTAATAAGGAGAATAAAGTACGCATTGAGTCGCCAGAAAAAGGAAAAGAAATTACAAAAAAAGACTATACGGAGACTATTCGTAATAAAATGATAGAAATGAGAAGTAATAGAATGGGAAGAAGAGGGTAGTCTTTTTATAAATTGAAAATTCAAAGAATGAAGAAAAAACACAAGTTCATCTTAATCCTATCAAATCTTGGATTGTTCTTTTTTATTTTAAATATATTTTCAGGAATTATTACATTTGAATATGAAAAGTCAAATATAATTATTATTTCTATCTGTTGTTTGTTCAATTGTATTATTGCTATAAAATCTGCAACTACCACTACTAAGAATCCCTAGTTTAATACAGAGATAAAATCGATTTTAGTGTTTTTTTTATTTCTATTAATTGTTTCTAACTGTATTTAAAAAATTATAAAGATGCAAAAAAAGACCTTAGTTCTAGGTGCTTCAATAAAAGAAGAACGCTATGCAAATAAAGCGGTGAAAAAACTAAGAGCAAATAATATCGATGTTGTGGCTTTGGGGTTGAGAAAAGGAGCGATTGGAGATGTAGTTATTGAAACAGAAAAGTTGCGGTATAAAGACATTCATACGATTACGCTTTATGTGGGGCCTCAGCATCAAGACGTCTATTTTGACTACATATTGAGCTTGCAACCTAAAAGAGTTCTTTTTAACCCTGGAACAGAGAACGCTGTATTGTTAGATTTACTGGAAGCTAATAGTATTGAAAGTGAAATTGCCTGTACCTTGGTTCTTTTAGCTACAAGACAATATTAGCAGATACTTAAGGTTTTTAATATAAATAATTGTTAACTAGTTGATCGTAAAAATAACACCTGGTCTTGCCAAAGAAACATTTTTAAAAACACTTTCAGCTTCCTTTTGAAATAAAGAAGTGTCTGGATACCTTCCAGAATAATGTCCAATGACCAATTGTCCAACATTAGCTTCTTTTGCGATTTGTGCTGCTTCAACAGACGTTGAATGTTTTGTTTTTTTTGCTAAATCTTGTCGGTCGGCTAAAAAAGTAGCTTCGTGGTATAATAAATCAACATTTTTTATAATCGGAACGATGTTGGGTTTATAACTTGTATCGCTGCAAAAAGCAAAACTTAAGCTCTTTGAGGGTGCAATTGTTATGGAGGAGTTTGAAATAACTTCACCTGAAGCTAGTTGTATATCCCTACCTGCTTTGATATTTAAGTAATCTGCTTTGTCAATTTCTGGGTACCCGCTAATATTTAGCATGTTCAGTTTTCTAGGCTTTTCTTTTTCTCTAAATAAATAACCATTAGTATATACTCTATGTGTTAATGGTATGGTGTGCACGGTAACTTTTTCATCTTCGTAAATAAGTTCACTTTTTTTAGAAGACAATTCATGGAAAATCATACTAAATTTTGCATGGGATTCAGAAATTTTTAGCATTTGCAGGGTGGCTGCTTTAATTCCTTTGGGTCCAAAAATATGCATTTCTTTTTCTCTGCTTAAAATACCATAGGTAGATAATAAGCCTACCAATCCATAAAAATGGTCACCGTGCAAGTGAGAAATAAATATATGATTTATTTTAGAAAACCCCACTTTGTACTTGCGCATTTGACGCTGTGTTCCTTCACCGCAGTCAATTAAAAAGTGGTTGTTGTTTATTTCTAAATATTGTGAAGTTGGAAATGCATTTACACGAGGTGTTGCAGAATGACAACCTAGAATTGTAAGGTTGATCATTGAATAACAAACCGTTTAGAAATTAATATCTTGTTGTTTTGAATACTATAAAGATAGATCCCTGCTGCCAAATTGTTTTTATAAAAAGGAATTGTATTTATACCATTTTTTGCAGTATATTCTTTTTGAAAGACCGTTTTTCCCAATATATTACGTACCCTTAAAATAACGGAAGTTTCTTCTGAAGTATTAAAAGTGATCATAGTTTCATTTCTAAATGGGTTGGGAGCGGTGGATAGATTTATAATGAGTTTTTCTTGCGAAAACCCTTCAAAATAGAGCATTAAAAATAAAATAAAAAGTACTTTTTTAATCATTTTTTATAGTTTAAAATCCAAGAGATCTTTCAATAGCTTCCATTTCTAGAATGTCTTCTGCTTCTTGCAAGGTGGGCACAATATTTATAGATTCTGCAAACATATCAATATTTACAACTGAGTTAATAATCACGAATGAAGTACCTTCTTCTTTTTTTTGCTCAGCGATGTTTAAAAATAAAGAAAACTCTTTATTTTTAATGTTAATTTCTTCAGAAATTTGAAGCACTACATGTACCTTTTTAAATGCTTCTATCATTTCGAAAAATGAACTTTGAAATGCTTTTAAGGAGTGCTCATTCGAAGAAATAAGGGTATACTTATCTTTTTTGTCAACTATCATCTTATCTTTTTATTTGTTGTGCTAACAAATAGATCACCGCCATTCTAATTGCAACGCCATTTTCTACCTGATTTAAAATAATAGAATCATTAGAATCCGCAACATCACTTGTAATTTCTACTCCTCTATTTATGGGGCCTGGATGCATGATTACTATTTTTTTTCCGAGGTTGTCTAAAATTTCTTGGTTTATTCCAAAAAGCTGGGTATATTCTCTCGTTGAAGGGAAATACTTAATATCCATTCTTTCGTGTTGTACGCGCAGAACATTAGCTACATCGCACCATTCTAGCGCTTTTTTTAAGTTGGTTTCCACTTGCACACCCAAGCTTGAGATGTATTTAGGAATTAAGGTTGTGGGGCCACAAACCTTTACTTCTGCTCCCTGCAGTTGTAGTGCGAAAATATTAGAGAGTGCAACCCTTGAGTGTAAAACATCTCCAATAATTACTATTTTTTTACCTTTTACAGTTCCTAGTTTTTCTCTTATAGAATAGGAGTCTAGCAGTGCTTGGGTTGGATGCTCGTGTGCACCGTCACCAGCATTTATAATTTTTGCATTCACATGCTTGGAAAGAAAAACACCAGCACCAACATTTCCATGACGCATGACAACAATGTCTACTTTCATAGCTAAAATATTATTAACAGTGTCTATTAAAGATTCTCCTTTTTTTACAGAGGATTGGTTGGCAGAGAAGTTAATGACATCTGCCGAAAGTCTTTTTTCTGCCAGTTCGAAGCTTAGTTTTGTGCGAGTGCTATTTTCAAAAAATAAATTAGCAATGGTAATATCTCTTAAGGAAGGTACCTTCTTAATGGGTCTATTGATTACCTCTTTAAAATGATCAGCAGTTTTAAAGATAACGTCAATGTCATTAGGCTTTAAGTACTTAATGCCTAGTAAATGTTCCACGCTTAATTCTGACACATCAAAGATTTTAAGTTAGATATTTTGTTAATTTTCTTCATTTTACTTATAAAATTTCTATAAAAAACTTATTTAAGTTCTATAAAAACGGCATCTTTCTTGTGAGTTTCTTTCCAGGTAACTAAAACTTTTTCCTCGTTAATAGCATCTACCTGTCTACCTTTGTAATTTGGCTGTATAGGCAGGTGTCTGCTAAATCGGCGATCTATTAAAACTAACAATTCTATATTTTTTGGCCTACCATAAGATTGAATTGCTGAAAGTGCTGCTCTAATACTTCTTCCAGAGAAAAGGACATCATCAATAATAACAACTTTTTTGTCTTCAATAAGAAAATTCATTTCTGAGGTTTCGGCTGCAAGTGGTGTATCTTTTCGTCTAAAATCATCTCTGTAAAAAGTAATATCTAAAAGACCTAATTCCAAGTTCTTAATATGATATTCTTGCTTTAGTAATTCAGCCAATCTTCGGGCCAAGTAGGATCCCCTCGGTTGTAAACCAATTAATACCGTATTAGAAAAATCATGATGGTTTTCGATTAGCTCGCAAGCCAGTCGATGCAGAATAATTTCAATATCTTTTGAGTTCAATAAGGTTTTTCTGCTCATTAGAATGCTATCAATTTAGTTTGATAGTTATTGAAAATCAAAATTAGCTTAAATTTATGTAGGCACAAAATTATTCTTAAGGAAATAACAAGGTATCCGAATTTAAACAGGTGCCTAAAAAAAACAAATTTTGAAAGCAGCTTTGCAAAGAATCTTATTTTAAGTAGGTAGATGAAATGATCTATCTAGGTTAAAAAAAAATAAAAATAAAGTATGATTGGGAATATTTATAAACGGATTTTAGAAGAGTGATTTAAAAGAAGGCTAATGTGTTTGTTCTATGCTTTATAGTAATAGCTTTATTTGTTAACTAAATTGTTGAAAACAAAAAGAGCAGTGCTAAATGCAACCATAGAGTTGTAGTACCTTTAAGTAATAGTTCAAATCTCATAGTTATGTCTCTATTAAAATTTGAATCCATGCTTAAAACCAACAATGTCTATTTTTTTGATTTGTCTGAGTTTGAAGAAATCATTATTCATTATTTAGATACGGGTAAAATATCTTTAGCAAAAAAAGCAATAAAGTTGGGCTTAGAACAGCACCCACAATCTATTGATTTAAAATTGTTAATGGTGGAGTCTTATCTTATTGAAAATGAGGTTGAAAAAGCATCGAGATTATTAAAAAAAATTGAGTTAATAGCCCCAGATAATGAGGAGGTTTTTATTCAAAAAGCAACGATCAATTCCAAAAAAGGGTTTCATAAAGAAGCAATCGTTAATTTGCAAAAAGCGCTTTCTTACACAGATGATAAGATAGATATTTGGTCTTTGATGGGCATGGAATATTTATATTTAGAAGACTTCAAAAAAGCCAGAAAAAGTTTTATAAACTGTATTGAAGCCGACTATGAGGATTACGCTGCGTTGTATAATATTGTGTATTGTTTTGATATGCAAAAGCAGCATAAAGAAGCGATACAGTACTTGATTTCTTATATTGATATCAATCCCTATTGTGAAGTTGCTTGGCACCAATTAGGCCGCCAATACTTTGTTACGGAAAATTATAAAGAAGCCTTAACTGCTTTTGACTACGCTGTTTTAATTGATGAATCTTTTTTGGGAGGCTATTTAGAGAAAGCAAAGACCTTAGAGCAATTAAGCAACTACCAAGAAGCGATAGAGAATTATTTAATTACGTTAGAATTAGACGACCCTACAGCTTTCGCATATGTTAGGATTGGTGAATGTTATGAGAAATTAAGGAAGTTAGACACTGCTATGTCATATTACAAAAAGGCAGTGCATGAGGATCCTCTTTTAGATAAAGGATGGATATTACTCACTAACTTATATTTTGATCAAGAAAATTATCAGAAAGCGGCTTATTATATTTCAAAAGCAATAAAGATTGATGAAGATAATGCACTTTACTGGAGGCGCTATGCTGAAATAAATCTGCGACTTAGTTTTTTTGAAGAGGCTGTTACTGGGTTTAGTACTTGTTTGAAATTAGGAGATACTTCTCCAGAAATTTATATGGGCCTGACAGATGTTTTGTCGTTTTTAGGAGAATTTAATCATGCTTTAAAGGTTTTATTAAAAGCTCAAAAAACATACCAAAATTTTGCAGAATTGGAGTATCGATTTGTGGGATTGTTTTTTTTGTTAGACAAAGAAAAATATGCCTTTACCCATTTAATAAACGGTATGAAAATCGATTATGAACATCACCTCATTTTAAATGAACTGTACCCAACGGTCTATGAAAACAAAAAAATACAAAAACTTTTGACTCTCCACAAAAAATCTAAAGAGTAACTGTGGTTCATTTTGAAGATTTAAATTTTAGAATTTAGATCTTTTAAAAGGCACTATTATCACCTTTTTCTAATTAGATGCTCTTAATGTACTTTGTTTTTAGGTTGTTTATCTTCTTATTTTGAAGATTATCTCTGGTTATTTGTTCGAGGATAAGGCCTTGAGAAGCGCACTTTAAAATACTGTTTTTTACAGGGGTACAATGCTCGGACTTTTCATGAACATACACGTTTGTTATCAAGGAAAATAAGGAATTGAAAACTGCTAATAAAATTTTTAAGAAAACAAGCATTTTGAAATAGGGTTTTAGTGTTTTTATGAGTCTGTACAGACTCAATTCCTTAGGACATAAGAAAAATATGTTTTTTGGTCTTAAAATATTTGCTCTCCTTTGATTTATCTTGAGCAATCCGTGCATTTTAGAACGGTATTGGTCATTTCAAAGTGATGGTTTACCATATCATCATCATACATATTTGTTTTATTTTTCACATTACTTAAGAAGTTCTTCACAGAATTGTCTAAATAAACATGCGTTCCTTTTGGCACATAGAGCGTAATATCGATTTCCTCTTCTTTAAAAATATTTTTTAAATCAGATAGAAAAAAGGCATCTAAAATTAAATTATTTTCTTGAACGCTATATAGGTATTGTATTTCTTCAGCACTTTTTCGTGCCTCTGAACTGCTTGCTGCATAAGATGTTTTTTGAATAATGACGTACGCAGTATTGGTGGTACTCCTTTTAATATCTAAATGAATATCATTGGTGTAAATTAATGGGACGCCCCCTACATTTACTTCATGCCTTCTAGAATTTCTTCTTAAATTATG
>TARA_B110000238_G_scaffold100862_1_pt1 | contig 11376 bp, 6 predicted proteins | sample TARA_B110000238 | Tara Oceans TARA_B110000238 (sample SAMEA4397569) | marine metagenome | biome: Polar Biome; feature: [SRF] surface water layer (ENVO:00010504); material: water (ENVO:00002006), including particulate matter (ENVO:01000060) such as... | depth 5 m | reverse complement strand
GGTAAAAACGGAATTGAAAGTATTGTTGAAATTAATTTAAGCGATGCTGAAAAAGCACATATGATAGCCTCTGCTGCTGGAGTTTCTGCAACAAACGCATTATTAGAATTATAAAACGTTCTATAGCAGACATAAGAAATAAACTAAAAGTTAAAAGCCTCAAAGATATTCTTTGAGGCTTTTTTAAATTCATATATTTATTAAACTTAACTTTTAGTAATCACAAAAAGTTAGTTACTATATAAAACTATGTTTTTAGTATTTCGATACTGTATTCTAACTATTTTTTTTGCTAAAAATTACAATGTTCTCCTTAATTGATTTTAGCGTCTTATTGCCTGTACTTAATTATAATAATTTACAAGAATATACAATTTTAAAATAAGTTGGAAGTAATTATTTTTAAGTCTTTACAAAACTGTACAGCTATGGAAATACGTATATTTGAACTTTAATGGCTTAAAAAATTGAAAGAACAAACACATACCTTTTTAAAAACCGTATTTGGTTATGACAACTTTCGTCCATTACAGGAAGAAATTATTAATCGAACAATAGATGGAAAAGATAGTTTTGTTTTAATGCCAACTGGTGGTGGAAAATCTATGTGTTTCCAAATTCCTGCATTGGTTTTTGATGGAATTACAATTGTAGTTTCTCCACTTATTTCATTGATGAAAGACCAGGTACAAGCTTTAAAATCAAACGGAATAAAAGCTGATTTTTTTAACAGTTCGATATCTCCACAAGAAGAAAACGAAGTAATTAACAAAGCCATTAAAGGAGATTTACAATTATTGTATTTATCGCCAGAAAAATTAATATCTGTAAGTAAGACTTGGCTAAAAGAACTCAATATAAAATTGGTTGCTATTGATGAAGCGCACTGTGTAAGTATGTGGGGCCATGATTTCAGGCCTGAATACACACAATTAAAAGTATTTAGAAACTCATTACCAAGTGTCCCTTTTATGGCATTAACTGCCACGGCAGACAAATCTGCTAGGAAAGATATTGAGGAACAGTTAGGCTTAACAAACTCTAAATTATTCATATCTTCTTTTGATCGAAAAAATTTAAGCATAGAGGTACGAGGACAAGTCCAAAAAAAGAAAAAGTTGCAAGAAATTGTCAATTTTATAAAACGAAGAAAAAACGAAAGTGGTATTATTTATTGTTTGAGTAGAAAAAACACAGAAGAAGTAACAACTTACCTGAAACAAGACGGTCATTCCGTAGCGTTCTATCATGCAGGAATGAATCATGAAGAAAGAGAAAGAACACAAACTGATTTTATAAATGATGACACCAAAATAATTGTGGCCACGATCGCTTTTGGAATGGGGATTGATAAATCGAATGTTCGTTTTGTAATTCATTATAATTTACCAAAAAACCTCGAAGGCTATTACCAAGAAATAGGAAGAGCAGGAAGAGATGGCTTACCATCAGAAACCATGCTATACTACAATATGAGAGATTTTGTTCTCTATAGCCAATTTGCAGATGGTGGAGCAAATACCGTTATGCAAAAAGAAAAGTTAAATAGAATGCTTCAATTTGCAGAAGCTAAATCGTGTAGAAGAAAAATATTATTATCTTATTTTGGAGAACATCTTACTGAAAACTGCGGTAATTGTGATGTTTGTGAAAACCCTCCTATAGATTTTGAAGGCACTATTTTAACACAAAAAGCACTTTCAGGAATCGCAAGAATGAAAGAAAAAGATGGAATTACGATGTTAATTAATGTGTTAAGAGGAAGCAATAATGCAGATATTCATACCAAACAATATTTTAATTTAAAAACATATGGAATAGGAAAAGATATTAGTTTTTTTGATTGGCGAGATTATATCATTCAAATGGCAAATCAAGGATTGATAGAAATAATGTACGCCGAAAGTTCTGCCTTAAAAATAACACCTATTGGATGGAAAATTTTAAAAGGAGAGAAGACGATACGGTTAACAACTCCAGTAAGTTTAGATGATAAAAAGAAATTACAAAAACCAGCAAAAAATACAACTATAGGCGAAACGAATCATGATTTATTTACAGCACTTAAAAAAATAAGATATGCTATCGCCAAAGAAGAAAAAATGCCTGCTTATATTATTTTTAATGATAAATCATTGAAATTAATGGCAAGTGAACTTCCTACAACCGAAAATGAATTTTTAGCTATTTCAGGAGTTGGAATGAACAAAATGGAAAAATATGGTGAAGAATTTATGAATGTAATTCGCAAATTTAAAAGCGTATCCAAACCACGAAAAACTAGCACCACTCTCAAAACCTTTAACTTGTATAAAGAGGGGTTGCATCCAACAGAAATTGCCAAAAAAAGAAGTTTGTCAATTACTACTGTTTTTTCACATTTATCTCAATTATATACCGAAGGAAAAGAAGTTGAATTAGAAAAATATGTAACCAAAGAAATTGTAGATAAAGTTCGAATTGCTTTTAATCAATTAGATAGAAAGATGGAATTGAAACCAATTTACGATAAACTAAACGAGGAAGTTTCTTATGGAGAAATAAGGTTAAGTGTTACTTTAATTTTAAAAAATGAATAACCTAGTTTCATAAATAGTTAAGCAGAGACTTTATTTAGAATTATAAAGACACTAAATAAAGCCTCTGCACTCATTTTTTTTAAGACAACCCAGAGATTACCCCATTATTATCAATTGTCATATTTTCTGATGCAGGAATTGATGGCAATCCAGGCATACGCATCATTTTCCCTAAAATAGGAATTAAAAATTGCGCACCTGAAGCAATTTCAATTTCTCTTACGGTTACTGAAAACCCTTCTGGACGGCCAATTAAGGAATCGTCATCAGAAAACGACTTTTGAGTTTTTGCCATGCAAATCGCAAAATCATTGAATCCTAACCGATCGATTCTTCTTAAATTTAAGATTGCTTTGTGATCATATTTAACAGAATCCGCACCATAGATTTCTTTCGCAATTTTTTCTATTTTTTCTCTCACAGGACTTTTCCAAGCGTATAATGGTTTGTAAATTGTTGCTTTATTTTCTACAACATTTACAACCGCCTTTGCTAATTTTTGTGTTCCCTCTCCTCCTTTTGCCCATCCTTCAGACAAAACCGCATCAACACCTAAACTAGCACATTTCTCAATTACAAAAGCAACTTCTTCGTCCGCATCAGAAACGAAAGAATTAATAGCAACAACGGGTTCTATATTAAATTTCCGAATATTCTCTATATGCTTTTCAAGATTCCTAAACCCTTTAATAACCCGCTCTAAGTTTGGAGTATTGTATTCCGCTGATTTTGCGCCGCCATGATGTCGTAAAGCCCGAATCGTTGCTACTAAAACTACACATTTAGGATTTAAGTTCGCAAACTGCGATTTAATATTCAAGAATTTTTCTGCTCCTAAATCTGCTCCAAAACCTGCTTCTGTAACTGCATAATCAGAAAGAGATAATCCTATTTTTGTAGCTATAATTGTATTGGTTCCTTGTGCAATATTGGCAAAAGGACCTCCGTGAATTATAGCAGGATTGCCCTCTAACGTTTGCACTAAATTAGGCTTAATAGCGTCTTTTAGTAAAATAGTCATGGCATTTTCAGCTTTTAAGTCACTTGCAAAAACAGGTGTATTATCAAAAGTAAATCCGACCAAAATATTCCCTAAACGTTCTTTTAGATTTCCTAAATCAGACGCCATGCAAAGAATTGCCATCACTTCTGATGCCGGCGTAATATTAAATCCGTCTTGTCTTGGAACGCCATTTGCAGTTCCGCCCAAACCGATGGTAATATCTCTCAAAGCTCGATCATTCATATCAATAACGCGTTTCCAAAGAATGGTTCTAGGATCAATTTGTAAAGTGTTCGTTTTACTTTGAATGTTATTGTCAATTAACGCAGACAATAAATTATTCGCCTTTTCAATGGCATTAAAATCCCCTGTAAAATGTAAATTGATGTCTTCCATAGGAACTACTTGAGAATATCCGCCTCCTGCCGCGCCCCCTTTTATTCCAAACACAGGTCCTAAAGAAGGTTCTCTTAAAACTACTGTTGCTTGTTTCCCTATCTTATTTAGCCCTTCGGTTAAACCGATAGAAACAGTTGTTTTACCCTCTCCGGCCGGAGTTGGTGTTAATGCTGTAACTAAAACTAAATTACTTTTCTCTATTTTTTTATCATCAATGAACGATAACGGTAACTTTGCTTTGTATTTGCCATACATTTCTAAAGTATCTTCGGCTACATTTATTTTTTTTGCAATTTCTTTAATGTGTTGTATCTCTTTAGCTTGTGCTATTTCTATATCTGACAGCTGTAACATATGCTTAATAATTTGAAGTGTTTTTTATCAATTTATAAAAATAAGATAATCATTTTTAATAATTCATACTATTTTAAGGTCATTCGATAAAACAATATCAGATTACCAAAATTAAAATTATACTATATTTTTAGATTAATTTTTACTTCTAAAGAAAGCAATCTTTTTTATATATTTGACGCATGAATGCAAAATGGTACATTAGTACACTATTTTTAATCCTTATTTACTTTGGTGAATTCCATGAGCAAGTTTCGATACCTAATCAAGAAATTGTTTTAGAATTTGTTGACGCTAAAATCAACCAAAAAAATATTAAAAATACCATTACTGATGTTAAAGAAAAGCTTTTAAAAATTGGTGTTTCTAATATTAAAATTCAAGAAACAAAAAGTGGTACTCTAAAAATCTCTTATTACAGTATTGTTCAGATAGATACAATTAAAAAAGCGCTTGCAAAAGAGCATCAACTTGTTTTAAATAAACAATCAAAAAACAATAAAAATACTTCTTCTGATTATCATATTGATATCTATCAACTAACGAACGAATCAGATATATCAAATTCAGATACTAAATTTCTATTTGAGATTAAGCAAATCTCTAATAGATATGCGACTACTTATAATGCCGCTTTTACAAGAAGTTTAACTACACACCAAACAAACCAACTTTTTAAAACAGCTTATAAAGCGAACAAAAAAAATCCTTTTACAAAGGATAGAACTTCGCATGAAGAGCCTGAAGTTAGAGCTGGACCTCGCATTTACTGCATCTAAAAACGTATTAGTTTACATATTTCTTAAACTACTTTAAAGTAATGAGTATTAAACTCATAATTAAAAAACATTCAACAAGAATAATTGTCAAATTTTAAGAGAAGTTATCTATATTTGCTCGCTTTTAATTTTTGATTAATATACATATAAAATGCAAAACAAAGGACTTATTAAATTATTCGCAATCCTATTCGGATTAGTGAGTTTATACCAATTATCATTTACATTTTTAGCTAATAAAGTAGAAGATGATGCCGTAATTTATGCTGATAGTAAAGCTATTGATGATGACGCTAGACAAAAAGCTACTTTCGAAAGAAAATATTTAGACAGTGTTGCTAACAAAGACATCATTGATTTAAAATTTGCGCAGTACACCTATAATGATGTAAAAGACAAAGAAATGAATCTTGGTCTTGACTTAAAAGGTGGTATTAATGCAATTTTACAGGTTTCTGTAAAAGAGGTTTTAAAGAGCTTATCGAATGAATCTAAAAATGAAGCTTTCAACAACGCTTTAGATGCTGCAGATGTTAGACAGAAAGATAGTAATCTAAACTACATAGACTTATTTTTTGAAGAGTTTGAAAAAATTGCTGGCACTACAAAACTAAGTGATCCATCTATTTTTGGAACAAAAGCCTTAAGCGAAAAGATTTCTTTTGATGAAGAAAACAGCACTGTTAGAGAAACATTACAAGAAGAAATTAACAGTTCTATTGGCACTGCTTTTGAAGTATTAAGAAGTAGAATTGATAAATTTGGAGTTACACAACCGAACATACAAAGAATTGGAAAATCAGGTAGAATTCAAATTGAATTGCCAGGAGCAAGAGATATTGATCGGGTTATCAAGTTAATTACCAGTAAAGCTGAATTACAGTTTTGGGAAGTACACACAAATGCAGAGGTTCAAAACTTTTTCTTTGAAGCGAACGCTAAAGTTGCTGAATTATTAAAAGATGATTCTGTCGTAGAAAAAGAAAAAGATTCTATTAAATTAGATGACATCGATGCTTTATTAGGCGAAGAAACGGACTCTACGAAAGTTGAAAAGAATTTATTTACCTATTTATTTCCTAATGTTGCGCAGTCTCAAGAGCAATTAAGTTCTTTAGTAGCGCAAGCAAGAGTATTAGACACTGCAACGGTAAATAATTTATTAAAGAAAAAAGAAGTAAGAGCTTTACTTCCTAAAGAATTAAAATATGTCAAATTTTTATGGGATTATAAATCTACAAAAGGAAGTAACGATAGTGCTTTAATAGGATTGTATGCTATAAAATCAAATAGAAATGATAAACCAACCATAGAAGGTGATGTTATTTTAGATGCGAGACAAGATTTTGACCAATTAAGCAAACCTGTTGTTAGTATGACCATGAATAGCTCGGGAACTAAACAATGGGCAAAAATGACTGCTGATAATGTAGGTAATTTTGTGGCTGTTGTATTAGATGATTATGTGTACACTGCACCTTCTGTAAACCAAGCTATTCCTGGCGGTAACACTCAAATTTCAGGTGGAACAATGACGATTGAAGAAGCAGAAGATATCTCTACCGTTTTAAAAGCTGGTAAATTGCCGGCGGCGGCAAGTATTATTCAAATTGAAGTTGTAGGACCTTCTTTGGGTCAAGAAGCAATTGATGCTAGTTTCCTTTCTTTTGGATTAGCAATTCTATTGGTTTTACTTTGGATGATTCTATATTACGGTAAAGCAGGATTATATGCTGATATTGCACTAATAGTTAACATCTTATTTATATTCGGAATTTTAGCTTCTTTCAACGCAGTGCTAACCTTGCCAGGTATTGCTGGTATCATCTTAACGATTGGTATGTCTGTTGATGCAAATGTTATCATATTTGAAAGGATTAAAGAAGGATTATTTAAAAAGAAAGGTTTAAAACAATCTGCAGAAGAAGGTTTCTCTATAAAAGGAGCTTTGTCTGCAATTATTGATGCAAACATTACTACATTATTAACAGGTATTATACTATATGTTTTTGGAACAGGACCTATTAAAGGTTTCGCTTTAACCTTAATGATTGGTATTGCAACCTCACTTTTTACAGCTGTGTTTATTACACGTTTATTAATTGATAATGCTATGAATAAGGGCGTTAATTTGACCTTTAACACATCTATATCTAAAGGATGGTTCCAAAATATTAATGTTGAGTTCTTAAAGAAACGTAAAATTGCATACTTCGTTTCTGGCGCAATTATTATTGGGGGTCTTATTTCTATATTTACTTTAGGCTTAAAACAAGGTGTAGACTTTAAAGGAGGACGTTCTTATGTTGTTCGTTTTGATCAAAACATGAATGCCACAGAAGTTAAAGGAACACTAAAAGATGCATTTGGCTCCGCACCAGAAGTAAAAACATATGGTACAGATAATCAATTAAAGATAACAACAGCTTATAGGATTGATGATGAAGGACCAAGTGTAGACGAAAATGTTCAGAGTACTTTATTTACAGGATTAAAATCATATTTAGGAGATACAACATACGAAAACTTTAAACCAGGTTTTGAAAAGCAAGGTGCAGGCGTTATGAGTTACATGAAAGTTTCTCCCACAATCGCAGATGATATTAAAACATCAGCTTTATATGCTGTTTTTGGTTCGTTGTTCGTAGTTTTCTTTTATATCTTATTAAGGTTTAGAAAAATATCTTTCTCTCTGGGGGCTGTAATTGCAGTTTTCCATGATGTATTAATTGTGTTAGCGATATTCTCTATTACGTATAGCTTTATGCCTTTTGATATGGAGATTGGTCAATCGTTTATTGCCGCCATCTTGACCGTCGTTGGTTATTCGCTGAATGATACCGTGGTCATATTTGATAGAATTAGAGAATTTGCAGGAATTCATACAAAATGGAAATATAGTGAAGTTGTAGATAAAGCCTTAAGTTCTACTTTAGGAAGAACTATAAATACTTCTTTCACCACATTATTAGTAATGTCAGCGATCTTCTTATTTGGTGGAGATTCGATTAAAGGATTTATGTTTGCATTAATTATTGGTGTGGCAGTAGGTACCTATTCATCGTTATTTGTGGCAACACCAATTATGTATGATACTTCTAAAAAAGAAGAAAAGAGCGAGGAGTAATTTTACTTCAAGATACATTAAAACCGTTTTCTTTGTGCTGAACTTGTTTCATGTGTCCATAAAGAAAACGGTTTTTCCTATCCTGTAAGGCCTGTATTGAACTTGATTCAGTATCTTAAAAACCTTGTAGGTATTTATAAATAAGACCTTTATATTTGCGTACAGATAAAAAATCATTTCATAGCATTAGATACAAATAATGAGCATCATAAAACTTCACGATTTATACTTTAAACCTTTCATCAATAAGGATCAAATTTCTACGATTACGAAGCATTTGGCCGAACGCATAAAAGCAGATTTACCAAAAGATGAAGTGCCTATTTTTGTTGGTATTTTAAATGGATGCTTTTTATTTGCTGCCGATTTCATAAGAGAGTTTAAAGGCAATTGTGAAGTTTCCTTTGTGAAACTAGCTTCTTACCAAGGCACTTCTTCTACTGAAAAAATTAAACATTTAGTAGGTATTAATGAAGATTTAACTGGAAGAACCGTCATCATTTTGGAGGATATTATTGATACAGGTAGAACGCTACAAGAAATCTATAATATATTTAGAGATAAAAACGTAAAACAATTAAAAGTTGCTACCTTATTTTTTAAACCAGATGTTTTTAGAAAAGAGCTCCCAATAGATTATATCGGAAAAAATATTGAAGATAAATTTATTGTAGGTTATGGATTAGATTATGACGGTTTAGGCAGAAATTATCCAGCAATTTACCAACTAACACCAACACCCAAGATGAAAAACATTGTATTATTTGGCCCCCCTGGAGCAGGAAAAGGAACGCAAGCAACCTTCTTAAAAGAGATGTATAATTTAGTACATATCTCTACAGGAGATGTATTTCGTTTCAACATTAAAAACCAAACAGAACTCGGTTTATTAGCTAAAAAATACATGGATGAAGGAAATTTAGTTCCTGATGAAGTTACTATAAATATGCTAAAAGCTGAAGTAGATAAAAACGCAGATGCGCATGGTTTTATCTTTGATGGTTTTCCTAGAACTGAATCTCAAGCAAAAGCTTTAGATGAATTTTTAGCCGAAAAAGGAGAGCAAATTAATGGAATGGTTGCTTTAGAGGTCCCTGAAGATTTGTTAGTATCACGTTTGTTAGAGCGTGGAAAAACAAGTGGTAGACCTGACGATATGGATGAAATTAAAATTAGAAATCGTTTTAACGAATACAATACAAAAACTGCTATCTTACAATATTATTTTGAAACTCAAGAAAAATATTATGGCATAAACGGTGTAGGTTCAATTGAAGATATTACACAGCGAATTGCCAGAGTATTTGATACATTATAAATTCAAGGTTTAAGATTTAATATCTTAGGTTTTCAAACCAAAAACTTTAAACTTTTAAACTTTTAAACTTTTAACTTTACGCTTTTTATGACTGAAGGAAATTTTGTTGACTACATAAAAATATACGCTACTTCTGGAAAAGGGGGGCAAGGTTCTGTGCATCTTCACAGAGAAAAGTTTATTACTAAAGGTGGCCCCGATGGCGGAGACGGTGGCCGTGGTGGACACATTATTTTGCGGGGTGATAAAAATATGTGGACGTTGTTTCATCTCAAGTTTAAACGTCACTTTAGAGGAGAACCTGGTGGTTCTGGCAGTGCAAGCAGAAGTTCTGGCGCTGATGGAAAAGATATTTATGTGGACGTTCCTTTAGGTACCATTATAAAAGATGCAGATACCGATGAAGTAATTCTAGAGATTACAGAGGATAAGAAAGAAGTTGTTTTATTGCGAGGTGGAAAAGGCGGACTTGGAAACTGGAATTTTAAAACGTCTACAAATCAAACTCCAAGATATGCGCAGCCTGGCATGGATGCCATTGAAGGTTGGTTTAGAATGGAATTAAAATTATTAGCCGATGTTGGTTTGGTTGGTTTCCCAAATGCAGGTAAGTCTACTTTATTGTCAGTTTTAACGTCAGCAAAACCCAAAATTGCAGATTATGCTTTTACCACACTAAAGCCTAATTTAGGCATTGTTGAACATAGGAATCATCAAACCTTTGTAATAGCAGACATTCCTGGTATTATTGAGGGTGCTGCAGAAGGAAAAGGTTTAGGACATCGATTTTTACGCCATATAGAGCGCAATTCGGCACTGTTATTTATGGTGCCAGCAGATAGTGATGATATCAATAAAGAGTATGCAATTCTTTTAAATGAGCTTAAAATGCACAATCCTGAATTGTTAGATAAAGATAGATTACTAGCCATTTCTAAAACAGACATGCTAGATGATGAATTACAAGCTGAAATAAAAGCAGAATTACCAGTGGGTGTTGAGGCAATTTTTATCTCTTCTATTGCTCAAAATGGCTTGCAAGAATTAAAAGACAAACTTTGGAAAATGCTGAACTAAACAGGTAAAGTAAAATAAAAAGTAGAACCTATACCAACTTGACTTTCTAAATAAATTTCACCTTTATTTCTATTAATTATTTTCTTTGCTATAGACAGACCTATACCCGTGGAATCTCTATTTTCCTCTAAATCTAATCTTTGAAATAATTTAAATATCTTTTTATGGTATTTTTTGGCAATTCCAATTCCATTATCTTTTACTGAAAATGTATAAAACTCATTATTTTGAGTATAATCTAATTCAATCTCGCAAACTTCTTTATCATTGTACTTAATCGAATTTTGAATTAAATTCTGAAAAACTTGAAATATTTGAGACTTATCAATTTCAACAATTGGAAGTACTTTTGTCATAATTATTTTGCAGTTTTCATTTTCATTAAATCTTTTTATATCATTCAACAAATAATCTAAATTTAATTTCTCACCAGTACTCCTTGCTTCATTTTGTAAAGAATACTTTAAAACTCCCTGTAAGATTAAATCCATTTGATGTGTTTCTCTTTCAATTAGCTTTAAGTGCTCGTCTATATGTTCTTTATTCTCTTCTTCGATTTCCTTTTGTAACCAATTAAATAAGGCCGATAGATTTCCTAAAGGAGTTCTTAAATCATGCGAAACCACATTCGAAAATTCTTCTAAGTCCTTATTTTTATCTTCTAAATCTTCAGCCCTTTTTTTTAATTCAATTCTACTTTGCTCTAAAACTCTATTCTTATTCGCAAGAGAGCTTTTATA
>TARA_B110000238_G_scaffold6094_1_pt1 | contig 11412 bp, 10 predicted proteins | sample TARA_B110000238 | Tara Oceans TARA_B110000238 (sample SAMEA4397569) | marine metagenome | biome: Polar Biome; feature: [SRF] surface water layer (ENVO:00010504); material: water (ENVO:00002006), including particulate matter (ENVO:01000060) such as... | depth 5 m | reverse complement strand
GTTTTTTTACCGGTCTAAATAAAATATTTTAAGAAGGCTGCTTTTTTAACGCTTCCCTTTTTATTTGGTTGTATAATAATTTTTTTTGCAGGGTCCGATATCGGCTGTGAGTTTAATTTTTCAACGTGACAAGATGTAAGTATATGGAGAACAAAGATGAATAAAAAAATATCAATAACTTTAGCAATTGTGTGTGCTTTTTCTGCCGGGATGGTCCTGCAGTATCAGCAAAATAGCTATGCTCAGGAGAAGAAGGTTTATGAACTTAGGACCTATACCACTGCTCCGGGTCGACTCCCTGCCTTGCTGAATAGATTCGGTGGCGGCGAAGTAGATCTGTTTGTTAAGCATGGAATGACCAGTGTTGGCTACTGGGTACCAGATGATGGTGAGCTATCAGAGAGCACGCTGGTTTATATGGTGGCTCACTCAGACCGTAAAGCGGCAGTATCTTCCTGGTCTGCTTTTAGCGATGATCCGGTTTGGCATGAAATGAGGGATAAATCTCGAGAAGACGGCCCCATCGTCACCAATGTTGTAAACCAGTTTCTCGATCCGACTAATTTTTCGCCGGCACGATAAGCGTTTCGGTATTTTCGAAAGAATCAGCTTTCGGTTGAGATCAGAGCCCAATTGCGCTCGATTTATTCGTCCACTAGGCCCAGCACGACCAGTGCGTTGCCAGGAATGTGCAGGTTATAACCATACCCTGCGTTGACGTACATTAAGCCGTGTGCAATCAGTACGCCGCCACCACTAAATGATCCTCCAGTTGCCTCCTCGCCCGATACGGTTTGATATTTCCCCAGCAAGTTCTTTTCCCACAGCACGGTTCCATCTTTGCGGGAATAAATCCGGACTCGACCGTCGAGATGACCAGCGATGACGGCACCGGGAATAGCGGTGATAGCTTGCGAGATACCTGGGGTACAAAACGGCATATCATTGCAAACATCAGTTGGCGCAGGCATCGACCAGATGATTTCGCCGGTCCCTGCATTCAGCGAATACACACCAGGTTTTGCTGGCGTTTCCCATTTGTAGCGCAGTTCGTCGTTGAAAAAATTAAGATCATTAATGGGTATGTAGAGACTGTCGCTTTCTGCGGCGATGCCAAAATGCACACCACCTTGGATGCCGCCGCGACCAACAGCAGTCCGCCATAATGTCTCACCCGAATCAGGATCAATGCCCATGGCGTGACCAGATTTTTGGCCACCGACAACGATGTCGCTGCCATCTGGTAGACTAATAAGTATTGGGTGCGAGCCAAAATCGTAATCGGGACCATCTTCTTCGGGACAGTTTGCATTGTCGATTCCAGGGAAGCCAAGAAAGCATGCAGTGTTCCATGCGTCATTTTGAGTCTGTTGTGCCACCCAGTTTTTTTCACCGGTTTCCAAATCGAAAGCAATTATTGCATCTGAATTACCATCTGCAGGTGATGAATAGTTTTCACCGGTCCCAACATAAACTTGGCCGCGCTTACTATCGATCGTCGGACTAGACCAAATAGGGGCGCCGGAAGGTGCAAAAATATTTGTTCCATTTATTGTTTTGCCGACGAGTTCTGGGGGAGTGTTTGTGGTGTAGGACTTCCATTGCTGTTCACCAGTCGCTGCATCGAGCGACAACAACGCGCCTCGAAAGGTGCAGCACTCGTAGTCACCGTTGCCAGCAGCCACAACCTCCATAGACGAAACGGGAACATACAAACGTCCATCGTAAATCGAGGGAGTACCGGTCATGGTTGCATCGCGGTGATCATCAACTCGAACTTTCCAACGCAGTTCGCCGGTTCTTGCACTAAGCGCATACACATTGGCAATTACATCACCGAAGAAAATCAGAGGATCAATTGAATTGTCATCGGCTGACCATGAGCTGATTGCTACGCCGGTGCGTATTTCGGCCGTAGCACTATACATCCAGCGTAAGCAACCTGTTTGTGCGTCTAACGCCCAAACAGTGCCGTCTTGACTACCCATGTAGATTCCGCCAGCACCATAGACCGGTTCCGAGCGCGCTTGAATTGAATTGGGATAGGCGAATGACCATTTTACTTCTAGTCTATGTACGTTCTCGGCTGTCAGCCCGCCGGTTTCAGCGGGTTGAAAACGCGTGTTCTGTAGGTCGACACCAAATCCTCTGGAAGTAGGCAATAGTGATGAATCGAAACTGTGGTCTGCATCGCATGCTGGGGGTAAGGCTGGCTCGACCATATCGGCCAGAGACTTCTCGCTGAGATATTCCGCAACGGCGATCCTCTCAGTTGAGGATAGTGCGCTTGCCTGTTCCCTCATAGCGCCTGTATTTAGAACGGCGAGAATGTTTTTCGGTCCTAAAACGCTGAGAAACGTGCGGCTGGGCGCCTTATAGAATGGTTGGTCGTGACAATCCGCACAGGCTTCTGCGTACAGTGCTTCGCCTGGATGTGGTTCGGCAACGTCCTGAGCAATTGCGTGCCCGGCGAATAAAGCAAACAAAAATACCAAGTAGGTTACAAATACGGGGGAAATTCGCGACGTCATTTATCTACTCCAAATCGATCTTAGTATCGCCTAGATCCCGCGACGGTCGTGGCGACGTTTGACTCTTTAGCCTTTCTTGTTGAGTTTTTACTATTCGGTACGCGGACCTGAAAGCTGAACCTTGATTCCGTCCGGGTCAAAGTAAAATACAATACTCAATCCGGGGCTGCCACCGATAGGGCCGAGAGGCTCAAAACCGAGCGCGTTCATTGTTGCTATAGTTGCGGTCAGATCTTCCACATAGAAATTAATCCGGTCGATACCTAGATGATTAACCGGTGGCGGGTAGGGCGGCGCCCCATCATAAGGAGTTTTCCACTGCCGCAACTGTAGCGTCGCGCCATCGGTGTCTGCACCAAGGCTGATGTCCAAGCCTTCGAACTCTATTGGCCCATCAAACCCATGGGCAGCGGCGAAATCTCCAGAGCCTGCCTGAGATCCAGGCGCCGATTCGGAAAAGCCTAGTAGCTGGTAGAATTCACGTGACCGCTCAAGGTCAGCCACGTTCATATTCGTGTTTGCCAGTCGCACTAGGTCAGGACCGGGGGTCGGAGCCTCACCTTCGGTAGTCGCGATTAATTTTATAAAGGTGCCGTCCTGATCTTTCATGAACACAAAGCGCTCACCATTAGGTGCCGTAGTTGGCGCCGATAAAAATTCTATGCCCTCGGACTGAAAGTAGGCATAGTCGCCATCGAGGTCGGTGGTAGAGTAGGTTCCATAGGTCATGCCGATGTGGTTTAGTTTGGCATAGGGCGGCTCTTCGCGATAAGAATTACCGCGGAATTCTACTGTGTCGACGAATGGCTGTGTGGGCGGATCTTCCAGGCTGTGGAGTGAAACGTAGATGAGGTAGTCATCCGGAAACCCGAGCGATTGTGCGAACGTGGTGCTTGTCTCCGGACCTGCCGGATAGATTTCGCCGACAAAGCCCATGGTGTCATATAGAGCGCGTTGGCGTTCTATGTCGGTGGTGTTTAGTCCGAAATAGCCTTGACGCAGAAGCCCGAGATCGCCCTCGGCAGTTTGGGTCACGCGCACGCCGAGTTCGCCTTCTGGTATACCGGGCACGGTCACGTCAATCGTGTTCTCTCTCGCAAGTTTCAAATCAACGATAACCTCTCCGTTACCGCTAAAGTTTTGCGCCTCTACAACATCGCGGCCATTGACTTTGATCCATGCTCTTTCGATGCCCGTGACTTGCAGCACCAGCTTAGCTGGACCGTCGATAGCCTTAAATGCAGATGAGTAGGTAGTCGGTTTTCCTTGCACGGGTTCGTAAGTCTCAGGCCCGAAGCGAGTCAGGTTCGCCTCGTCTGAAAAGGCGGCGGGCGCAACTGCTGTAAGACCCAGAAAAAGCGCAATGCCTGCTGTTCTCAGACTTAAAGTTTTGCTGGAGTAGATTCTTTTGCTTCTATTCATAGTTGTTTCTCCAGCTAAGTGTTGGGTTCATTAGGCGCTAAACTTTTCGAATTCCAGTTCGGGATATCCCTGCTCGGCCGATCGGTCCAGCTCGTCATAATAGTTGTTTGCACCACCGAAGTAGATCAGCACGCGGGGCTTTTTGTGTTCAAGATTGGCGCCCATCATCCATGAATGGACTTCGTCACCACGGGCCATCAAGGTCTGACCGTGGATATCGGCAACTGAGGCCGACCACTTTTCTTCTGCATCTTTACGGGGTTTAAATACATCGAAACCTTCAGACTCCATCATGCTAATGCAGTTGGCGATCCAGACTGCGTTCTGTCCGATTGATGTAGGCAAATTTGCAAAGGGTGCCTGTGGGCCAGTAATAGTAAACAGGTTTGGGTAATCAGCAATGCAGACACCCATAATTGATTGCGACTGATCCTGCCATTTGTCACGCAAGCTGACACCAGACTCACCACGAATCGGAAATGCTTCTAGCGCACCGGTGTAGGCCTGGAAGCCGGTGGCCAATACGATGATATCAAACTCATAGTGATTCTCTATAGTACGAATACCAGTCTCTGTTATCTCCGTTAGTGGTTCGCGATTCTTGATATCTACCACATGCACATTGTCGCGACTAAAGGCTTCGAGATAGCCGTGGTCGAGTGGTGGCCGTTTTGCGAACAGTGGATAATCGTCCGCCTTTGGCACCAGAATATCGGCGACTTCCTGATCTTCGATGCGCTCGCGCATCTTGCGAATGATAAACTCCGAAGCCATACGGTTGGCTTCCGGTGAGCCTAGAAGATCATCGAAGGTCTCAAACACCCAGCGGAAACTGCCGTTCCAGTTTTCTTCAAAGATTCGCTCGCACTCTTCCGGCGAGGTTTCCATAGCCATGCGGCCATTCGCGGTGCCGAACGCCATCCCAAATCCATGATTGCGGCACATGTCGACAATCTCGTCGTAGTTGTCCTTGATTTCTTTTTCCCACTCCGGGGTCATGGGTTTTTGCATTGCTGGAAGAATGTAATTGGACGTGCGATGAAATACGGTGATCTCTGCAGCGTCTTCCGCCATGGCCGGCACCATTTGCACCGTGCTTGCACCGGCACCGATGATGCCGATCCGCTTGCCTTTATATTCAAGTCCCTCGGGCCAACGTGATGAATGGAAAATTGGTCCTTTGAATTTTTCCAAGCCCTTGAGCTCGGGCTTCACGGGATGTGAAATCATACCCATGCTGCTGATAAAATACTTGCAGGTAAAGGTATCACCACTGGCCGTGGTGACTTTCCAAATACCCTCGTCCTTCTGATATTCCGCCGCGACAATTTCCGTGTTGAGTTGGATGTGCGGCATCATATCGCAGCGGTCTGCCACGAAGTGCATGTAGGAGAGGGTTTCTTTCCAATCTGGGTAGCGCTGAGTCCACTTCCATTCCTGCAGAAGTTCCTTCGAGAACATCAGGCAATAGTAATAGCTTTCGCTGTCGGTCATCGCGCCCGGGTAGCGGTTCCAGGACCAGGTGCCACCGATATCTGAAGCGCGATCGAAAACCCGGATGGTCATTCCGACGTCGCGCAAATGATGAACCAAGGCCAGTCCGGCGAAGCCGGCGCCAACGCTGATTACGTCAAAGTCAGGCTTTTGCTTCTGATCCATGGAGAATTACCTCGGTTTTATAGTGTCGCAGTTTATTGTTTTTAAGTGTCAACATTTGAAAAGTTTAATTCCTTACAGAAAACATTAACAGGGATCAAACTGAAAAATACTCTCAACATAATCTTTTATCACTCGTTAAGGAAATGACCGTATTTGCGCAGCGCTGCCTCGCGTTGAGTTGGAGTGTGATAGGACGGAAATAGCCCGGGCGCGGATTCGTATTCCCGCAGTACTGTCTTAGCCACGGTAAGCTTATGCACTTCAGATGGTCCGTCGACTACGCCAAGTTCTGGAATATTTGCCCACATCGTTACCAAAGGGGTCTCATCAGACATACCAAGACTGCCATGCAGGTGCATAGCTCTGTATACAACATCCTGCAAGATACCGGGCGTAGCGGATTTAATGGCGGCAATCTCCTTACGAACCTCTCGATTGTATTCCTTGTGCTTGTCTATCAGCCAGGCGGTGTAAAGCACGTGCAGCCGGTATTGCAAAATCTGGGTATAGCTATCTGCAATTTTCTCCTGGGTGAACTGTTTGTCAGCTAGTAATTCGCCCTTGGTAACACGACTCAGTGCCCGTTCGCACATCATGTCCAGCGCTTTATTCAGCACGCCAACGGTGCGCATTGCATGGTGCACACGACCGCCACCAAGCCGAGTTTGCGCAACGATGAAACCCTGTCCCGGTTTGCCGAGCATGTTCTCTAGAGGCACCCGACAGTTTTTAAACCGTATGTATGCGTGCACCCCATCGCCTTGTTCCGCATGCGGGCCCACTGCTGAGTTGCGGATGATCTCCATCCCCGGCGTGTCTTTCTCAACCAGCAACATTGAGGCGCCTTGATAGATAGGCGCTGACTTGTCTGTTACCACCATTACAATCAGAAATTCTGCAAAGCGCGCGTGTGAGGCAAACCACTTCTCACCGTTAATGACCCACTGCTTGTCTTCCTGTTCTGCCATGCAAGTGAACTCACCCGGATCGGATCCGGCCTGGGGTTCAGTCATCGAGTAGCAGGAAGCAATCTTGCCATCAAGCAATGGCTGCAGATACCGGCGCTTTTGCTCGTCGGTACCGAAGTGTGCAAGAATTTCGGCATTTCCAGAATCCGGTGCCTGGCACCCAAACACGCTGGGCCCAAAACGGGTGCGCCCCAGAATTTCGTTCATCAATCCCAGTTTGACCTGGCCGTAGCCTCCGCCTCCCATTTCGGGACCTAGGTGACAGGCCCAAAGGCCGCGCTCCCTAACGATTTTCCTAAGCGGTTCCATTGCCTTTGCAGCCGGTGAATGAGGGTCCCAGGGATCGCCGGGTTCGCGAAAAACAAGGTCCATCGGTTCGATTTCATCTTTGGTGAATTCTGCTATCCAATCCAATTGGTTTTGGAATACAGGGTCGGTTTCAAAACTCCAGCTCACTTTAATTTCCTTTATCGATTGTTGTCCGGCTCGCTCACAGGGCAATCTTGACGGATAGCCCGTTGACTTGTCAGTTTACAGAATTATACTTGTTGGACACAAGTAAGTGTTTGTCTGGAGGCCTAATTGTCGAATAATGGAAAGGTGTGGTTGGTGACTGGTGGCTCACGGGGCATTGGTCAAGCCATCGTCGAGCGGGCCCTAGTTGGCGGAGATCGAGTAGCTGTCCTGACACGGAATCCTCAAAAAGCTAAGCCAGAAGCCGACGGTGACAAGCTGTTAAATCTAGCTGCTGATGTTTGCGATGAGGTTCAACTTCGAGACGCCGTCGAGCGAGTAATTGCTAAATGGGGAAGGCTTGATGTTGTGGTAAACAATGCCGGTTTGCATCGCGGGGGTAAGGCCTCTCGTCTGGATCTCGACGACTGGGACGCGGTACTGCAAACAAATTTAAGTGGCGCGTTGAAAGTAATACGCGCTGCTGACCCTCATCTCAATCAAGGTGCTAGCATTGTTAATATAGGCGCCGTCGTTGGTTTTCGGGGCTTTCCCGGAGACGCAGCTTACGCCAGTTCCAAGGCCGGCCTGGCCGGACTAACACGTGCCTTGTCGATAGAATTCGCCGAGCGCGGCATACGCGTCAACCTTGTCATTCCCGGTCTAGTCCTCACGGATATGACAAGCGGCCTTTCGGAAAAAGCCTTGAACTCAATGCGCAGCATGATTCCGCTTGGTCGCCTCGGCGAGGCAGCGGAAATTGCGGACGCGGTTTATTTGGTAGCTGCTGCTACCTATATGACCGGTGCTTTTATTCCGGTGGATGGCGGTTTAATGAGCACATTCGGGCTGCCGGGCTGAAGCATGATATCCGAGAAAATCGACGAAAAAAGTTTGAGACGGTGGATCGAAAATTCACTCGGTCGTTCCGGTACCTTCGTCCGCAGGCCGCTCGGCGGCGGAAATGCCAATCTCAGTTTGCTGCTTGGTAGCGATGATGGCGACTTGGTCCTCAGAACACCTCCAGCGGATAGTATTTCGCCTAATTCGCAGCGAGGGATAGAGCGGGAAGCGCGTGTAATGTCTGCACTAGCGGGGCATATCAAAGTGCCACAAGTGCTGGCCTGGTGCGATGCCGCTGAAGTTATCGGCAGACCCTTTTTGCTTGTGGAACACATCGACGGCGTTGCCATTACTGACGAGCTGCCAGGGGCCTACGCCGATCCGGTCGACAGCGTTAACCAGCTCGGGCTGCAGTTAACTGATGAACTAGCGACACTGCATGGCATAGAACCGGCAGAAGTTGGTCTGGCTGATTTGGGTAATGCTAACGATTTTCTAAGTCGCAACATCGATCGCTGGCAAAAAATCCGCTCGCAGCAGTCGGTTCGTGAACTTCCGTTGTTGGACGAATTAGCCGATTGGCTGCGTAGCCATATTCCGCAAGTCTCGACTGCTGCAATCGTTCACGGCGACTTCCATCTTGATAACACGCTGTGCCTTACATCGGGCCCCGAACTGGCTGCGGTTATCGATTGGGAGCTTTCTACACTGGGCGATCCGTTGACTGATCTCGGTCTCTTTCTGATGTTCTGGGGGCCGCGCGGCGCCGACCCGCCTGCTTTTCAACATGTACAGGCTGTTACGCGGATTCGGAGGGTTGTAACTAGGCGTGCGCTGGCCGAACGTTGGTCTGAGCGCACCAAGCTGGCGATAGATCAACTCGATTTTTACCTTTGTTTTGCGTTCTGGCGTCTGGCCTCCATCGTCGAGGGTGCTTGGATATTACAGCGACAAGGCAAAGTGGATACAGCCTATAGCCGCGGTCTAGAATACGATGTGCCGGCACTGCTTTTGGAAGCACGGGACGCAGCCAATGGTGACTGGTAATGGAGGGTCTGAAATGCAAAAAACCATAATGCAGGATCAGGGCGGACAAGGTCCCGTCGAGCAACGAGCCTTGGCACCGCTAGAACGCATGACGCAGGCAGAGCGCGTGGCACTCTCGGATCAACGTATGTTTGACGCGGCTATAGAGCTGATAATTAAGCATGGTACTCAGGGCACCACGCTGAAGGCGATTGGCGAACTTGCTGGTTACAGTCGGGGCTTGGCTAACTCGCGGTTTGGTTCGAAGGAAATTTTCCTCCGAGACCTGTTCATGCGCTTCGACTCCCACTGGAAATTTTTTCTGCGTAGTTATACCGACAATAAAACTGGTATACAGGCAATGAAGGCTGCCATTGCAGCACTCAGGGAATTCATGAGAAGTGAGCCCACTTATATGCGCGCTATGTACATCCTTTGGTATGAATCGCTTGGTCATGCGTCGGAGATTCGAACGCGACTAGCCACTAATCATAATTCGTACCGCAAAGATGCGTCTCGCTGGATTCGCGAGGGGATCGAAAGCGGCGACATCGATCCGGCAATCAATCCGGAGCAGTTCGCCGTGCAATACTGCTCACTAATATTCGGTACGGTCTATCAGTGGCTTGTGGATGCTGAGGCGCTCGACCTGGACGAAGTTTTTGCCCACTATGAGCAGGCAATTATAAAGTTGCTCAGCAACAGGAGTTGATCATGGCGTATCTGGAACGCAAAGCAGGCAGACGGATTTATTTTGAAGATTACGGCGCGGGCGAGACTGCGGTTGTGCTCGTGCACGGCTGGGGAATGAGTGTGCGAACTTGGGATTTTAACCTGAACGCAATTCGCGAAGCAGGGCATAGGGTGGTGTTGTTCGATCATCGAGGCTGCGGTTTATCAGACAAGGATTTCACTGATTTTTCAATAGAAGCGATTGCCGGAGACCTTACTGCGCTGGTAGATCATCTAGATCTTGAGAAGGTGGTTCTTAATGGATGGTCACTCGGTGGTGCTGTTGTTATGCAGGCGGCCCATGACCTTAGTGCACGCTGCGCTGGTGTTGTACTTACCTGTGGTGCTACTCCGGCTTACCTGCGTAAGACCGACTATCCCCACGGTGGGGAAGAGGGCGCGATGGCCGCAACCATGGAGGCAATGGGCGTCAATCGTGCAGAATTTCTTTGGGCAATGACTCAGGGTGTCCCGGCCAAGCCGCTGAGTGATGTTACTTTGCGTTGGATATGGCAAATTTTTATGGATAGCTCACCTGCCGCAGCTGCGTCATTGGCAGCTTTGGGCCCACTCGATCAGCGTGCCCTACTTGCTGATCTTGGCTGCCCGATTCTCTCATGCGTTGGTGCCAAAGACATGGTTGTGGACCCGGATATACAGAGATCAGTTGCAAGCCTGAACGCCAACGCGCGTGCACACGAGTTTGCTGATTGCGGTCATGCGCCACACATGGAGGACGCACCGGCTTACAACCAAGTGTTGCTTGAATTCGTCAGCGAGTGCGTCTAAATTAATAACAAAAACCGAATAACTAATTATTAAATAACAATATCAGCAAAGAGGTTTTCAAGATGATCAACTACAGGTTTTCAGAAGGAGCAGCGATTGTTTTTGGCGGGTCCGGAGGACTCGGATCAGGCGTGGTGGAACTACTCAGCAAATGCGGCACGGACGTTGCGTTTACCTACCTGAGCAACAAGGGAGCCGCCGACAAAAACATTGAGATGGTGGAAGCGAACGGCCAGCGCAGCATGGCAATGTGCGTAGATTTATTAGATCTGAAACAGGTTGAGGATTTCGTCGCTAAAAGCCGCGAAAAGTTTGGTCGTATCCATTCGGTTGTGTTTGCAACCGGCCCGTTTTTGAACATCCTGCCGATCATGGACGCAGAGCCAGAAGTGTTTTACAAAACACTCGACACTGACGTTAAGGGGTTCTACCACGTTATGCGTGCGGTAGTGCCTGCTCTCCGCGAAGACGGGGGTGGATCGATCACCGCACTTACTACCGCGGCTATCCACAAATATATTAGTACAGATGGTCTCTCCTCGATTCCAAAAGCGGGCGTGCAGCACCTGTGTACAGCTATCGCCCGTGAAGAAGGTCAGCATGGCATTCGCGCTAACTGCGTTGCTGTAGGCCTGATTGCTATCGGTCTTTCACAAGAAATAGAATCGCCTCCAGGGGGAATACTTGATCAGTGGATGCAGCAGGTGCCATTGGCACGGGCTGGGGCGCCGGCAGAATTGTTTGATGCTGTGGTTTTCCTTGCATCGGAAAATGCTGGATATATCACTGGTCAATCACTGCCGGTCGACGGGGGATATTCTGCATAAAAGGGCCAGTGTAAAATACAGTAATTTACAGTTCCAAAAAATCTCAGCATTGTTGGGCTTTTGAATTAATGGAGCAGGCGGTCTAACGATATAATTTTACGATAGTAAAAGGTTACAAAAATGCGGTGGAGGTTATTAGATTGGGATGTAAGAAAAAATAAA
>TARA_B110000238_G_scaffold193977_1_pt1 | contig 11424 bp, 7 predicted proteins | sample TARA_B110000238 | Tara Oceans TARA_B110000238 (sample SAMEA4397569) | marine metagenome | biome: Polar Biome; feature: [SRF] surface water layer (ENVO:00010504); material: water (ENVO:00002006), including particulate matter (ENVO:01000060) such as... | depth 5 m | reverse complement strand
AGTCTCTAATTAAATAAGTGAAATTGGAAATCTTGAATATTGTATTTTTAAAAAGATATTTACTTTAGTTTTGACTGTATTACAAACGAAAAAATTCTATATATAAAGAAGAAAGGATATACATTTTGCTATTAAAAAATGCTATCCAATAAGAATTTACGATGCCCTTATTCAGAATGTTTCAAGGATTCGAATTTGTATGTAATAATTAATGCAACTTATTTAAGTATAATATTTAATTTTTAAAATTATTATTTCCCCCTATTTCGCGGCGAAAATACAAAAACCTTTCCAATATTGGAAAGGTTTTATATTATTAAATTATTATTTGATATTATGACTGTTCCTCACCCTCAAGTAAAGGTGTGGTTTGTGAAACAAAATCTTCACCATGTAAGTAATCACTATCGTCATCATCCGCATCTACACGTTTGCTATAATCGTATGGCCATCTATGCACTTCCGGCAGTCTACCTGGCCAGTTACCGTGAATATGTTCTACAGGAGTTGTCCACTCTAAAGTATTGGATCTCCAAGGATTTTGAGTTGCTTTTTCACCTCTGTACATGGAGATAAAGAAATTTGCCAAGAATATAATTTGTGCCGAGCCACCAACTAAAGCAAAGATGGTAATTACTACATTCACGTCTGCCAAATCATCAAACATTGGAAATGCTGTATTTGAATAATATCTACGTGGTAGCCCCGCTAATCCAATAAAATGCATTGGCCAAAATACTCCGTATGCAGTAACTATAGTAATCCAAAAATGCCAATATCCTAAAGTTTTATTCATCATTCTACCATACATTTTAGGAAACCAATGATAAATACCAGCATACATCCCAAAAATTGCTGAAATCCCCATCACCAAGTGAAAATGCGCTACTACGAAATACGTATCATGGATTGCAATATCTAAAGCTGAATCGCCTAAAACCAATCCTGTTAAACCACCAGTTACAAAAGTAGAAACCAATCCAATCGAAAATAACATTGCTGGATTTAGTTGCAAATTACCTTTCCATAAGGTTGTGACATAATTAAATGCTTTTACTGCTGATGGAATTGCAATCAATAAAGTTGTAAATGTAAATACAGATCCTAAAAATGGATTCATTCCTGAAATAAACATGTGATGACCCCAAACAATCGTAGATAAAAATGCAATCGCCATAATTGACATCACCATTGCTCTATATCCAAAAATTGGCTTTCTAGAATTTGTAGAAATAATTTCTGAAGTAATACCCAATGCCGGCAATAGTACAATATATACTTCTGGATGTCCTAAAAACCAAAATAAATGTTCATATAGTACAGGAGAACCTCCTTGGTAATGCAACACCTCTCCAGAAATAAAAATATCGGATAAATAAAACGATGTTCCAAAACTTCTATCAAAAAGTAACAATAGCGCCGCTGACAGTAATACAGGAAAAGATACCACACCAATAATAGCAGTGATAAAAAATGCCCAAATTGTCAATGGCAATCTTGTCATTTTCATCCCTTTAGTTCTTAAATTAAAAACCGTTACGATGTAATTTAAAGCACCAATTAGAGACGATGCTACAAATATAGCCATAGAAACTAACCAGAACGTCATCCCTGCTCCAGATCCAGGAATTGCTTGGGGCAAAGCACTTAACGGAGGATACACTGTCCAACCCGCTGATGCTGGCCCTGCCTCTAGGAATAATGAAAAAACCATAATTATACTCGATAAAAAGAATAACCAGTAGGATATCATATTCATAAAGCCCGAAGCCATATCTCTAGCTCCAATTTGCAATGGAATTAATAGGTTAGAAAAAGTACCACTTAATCCGGCAGTTAACACAAAAAACACCATGATTGTTCCATGAATGGTCACTAGTGCCAAATAGATATCTGGACTCATTACCCCGTCTGTTTGATGCGGACCTAAAAAGGCTTCAATAATTGAAAATGATGTATCTGGCCAAGCCAGCTGTAACCTAAATAACATAGACATGAGCACAGCGATGACTCCCATAAAAATTCCTGTAACCAAGAATTGTTTAGAGATCATTTTGTGATCTTGAGTAAAAATATATTTTGTTACAAACGTTTCTTTATGATTTTCTGACATAATCTTATTTATTTGCAGTGAATTGTTTTAATTTTTGATAACAGCAGCTAGCGCAGGTTGAAGTGCAATCCATTCATCATACTCCTCTTGCTCTACAACTGTTATTTTCATTTGCATGCTATAATGAGACGCTCCACAGATTTTATTACATAAAAGAATATAATCAAATTCATATAATTCTTCTCCTTTCGCATTTCTTATTTTGTTGATTCCTCTTGTTTTCGCCATAACCTCTGGCTGTTCTCTCATTTCCTCGGTAGTGTACTTTGGTGTAAACCCAAATTCTGTAACCATACCAGGAACACAATTCATTTGAGCTCTAAAGTGTGGCATATATGCTGAATGCAACACATCTTGCGAACGAAACTTAAAATGAATTTTTTTACCTTTCGGCAAATACAATTCTGTTACTTGCTTGTCATCTTGAGCGTTTACATCTGACATGTCAACACCCATCGTATTTAAGTTGTTGAGATCTATATAGTTTACATTGCCTCTACCCAGCATATTATCCTCTCCTGCGTACCGTGCTTCCCACCTAAATTGTTGGGAATATACTTCAATCACAACGGCATCTTCGTCGGACAAATCCATTACGTTGTTCCATTGCCATAGACCGTAACCAATAAGCACTACTAATACAATCGCTGGAGTAACCGTCCAAATCAATTCTAGTTTATGACTGTCCGCATAAAACTTTGCCTTTTTTGATTTATTACCTCTGTATTTGAAAGTAAAATAGAAAATCAAAAATTGCATTACAAATTGAACAATCCCAATTAACCAAAATGTAATATCAAACAACCTGTCATCATGTTCTCCTTCAATCGAAGCTGCTTCAGGTAGCATTAAAACGTTCATTGCTATTAGACAATAAATCATCATGGCATATAGAAAAACCAGGAAATATAGTGCATACTTGCCTTGCTTCGAGTTGTCTTTATCATTGGCAATAACTCCTCTAAAATCTAAAATTCGAGTAATTTGCCAAAAACTTACACCAACCGCAACACCTATAAAAATATAAAATAGAGCTAACATATATATACTGTCTTAATTATTTAAATCTTAATTTATTAATGATGATCTACTGAATCTTCTCCTCTATGTTCGATATTATAATAATGAAACTGTTCACTCTCTTTTAAGAACGGGTTTCCTTTAGGTATAGGATTTGCTTTTGCAAATGAACTAAACACAGTGTATATAAAAATCCCTAAAAAGAATAGTAAAGCACCAAACTCTGGAATTCCGAAATACCATTGACCACCAACTGTAGCGGGCATTACCATCACAAAAATGTCAATATAATGACCTCCTAAAATTACAATACCTCCAATAACAATAAACCAAGGGATGCTTTTGTAATCACTATTTAATAATAATAAGACTGGAAAAACAAAATTCATTACCACCATTGCTAAAAAAGGCACTTTGTACTCCTCAAAACGAGCAACAAAATAAGTTGTCTCTTCAGGTATATCTGCATACCAAATTAGCATGAATTGAGAGAACCATAAGTAGGTCCAGAATATAGAAAAACCAAACATGAATTTTGCTAAATCATGAACATGACTATCATTAACACCAGGTAAGGCGTTTTGTGATCGCAGATAAATAGTTACAAAAGCAATTACCGTTAACGCACTTACTAACAAACTAGATAATATGTACCAACCAAATAATGTTGAAAACCAGTGTGGGTCAAGACCCATAATCCAATCCCATGACATCATTGTTTCTGTAACCATAAATAGAAACAAAAATCCTACAGATACATTATAATTATTTTTATATGTTTTGTGATTATCGTTAGCGGTATCTTCTGCAATAGAATTTTTACGAATGTACCATCTATATGCATTCCAAATCGCTAGATAGATAATCCCTCTTATCGTCCATCCCGTTGAATTTATCCACCAAGCTTTACCAGCTACAAGTGCATCGTAATTTTCACTTGTTGGATCGAATGTACCTTCTGTCATCCATACGAACATGTGATTCCAGTGAAAGACAGATGCCGACAAAATGACCAATACCATAATAATAGAAGTTGGTACTAAATTTGCAGTTATCGCTTCCATCACTCTAAATAATACCACTGACCAAGCTGATTGCGCCACTCTCTGTGAAGCGTAAAAAGCCAACACTAATAATGAAATTCCTAAAAAGAAAAACAAAGAAACATATACTGCAGACCAAGGACGGTTTTTAAGTTGATGATAGATATGCTCGGCATGTGCATCATCATTATGCTCGTCATGAGCAACTGCACCTGTATCTGCATGCTCATCCCCGTGATGCTCTGAACTCACGTCCGAAGTACCTTCGTTGTGACCGCCTGCTACCACTTCATGATTGGTTGTCTCATGATCACCATCGTGCGATGCTTCTTGTGACATCATTTCCTTTACATCATCAACAGAACTTGGCGCACTTAAAAAGCCCACGCCGATACCTATTGCACCAAAAATAATTAGTGCGATTGATACCATTTTTATTTTACCCGAGAATTCATACATATCTTTAGTATTCTATCTTTCTGTAATTATTTTAATAAATCCGCACGCAATTGCTCAACATAATGAATAATTTGCCAGCGTTCGTTATACGTTAATTGACCTGAATGAGATCCCATTAAATTTTTACCATGAATCAATACATGATAAATAGTTCCTGCATTAATATCTCTGTTTTTATAATTCGGAATTCCTTCAAACTTTTCTGCTTGTGATAAATACCCATTTCCATCTCCTTTTTTACCATGGCAAGAAATACAATATATTTCATACATCGCTTTTCCATTTTCTAGATTTTCTTCAGAAAGTTCTAAAGGATTCTTTACTTCAGCTTTTGCCTTTTCATAGCCATCAGGGGTGTTCGCAATGTCATAAGCAGGATGACCTCCGACTGGTATAGTTCCTGCAACAGGTTTACTGTTTACAGGGTTGCCATTTAAACCTTTTTCATCATCAGCATCATAGGGTATTGACACATACATATCAGGCATATACTCTACCTGTGGTGTTCTTTTATTATTGCAAGAAACGATACTTACAAAAAATAGTAAAACGATTATTAATTTTAAACTTTTCATCCTTTATATCTTAGAGCTTATCTACTACATTAATTTCTACAGCACCTGTTTTTGTCAGTAATGCAGTTAACTCTTCTACATTATTATTTACAGGAATTTCCATCAAAAAATGATCATCCGTAGTTCTTGGATCTGGATTCTCTGCTTCTTTAAATGGCCAAATTCTACTTCTCATGTAAAACGTAATTACCATTAAATGGGCTGCAAAGAAGACTGTTAATTCAAACATAATTGGCACGAATGCTGGCATATTTTCTATCCATGAAAAACTTGGCTTCCCACCAATATCCATAGGCCAATCTTCAATCATCATATAATTTGTCATCCAAATAGCAAATGATAATCCTGTTAAACCATAAAAGAAAGCTGTAATTGCTATTCTTGTAGGCGCTAATCCCATAGCTTTGTCCAGACCATGCACTGGAAACGGACAGAATACTTCTTCTATTTGATGGTGTTCTGCTCTCACAGCTTTCACTGCGTCTAACAAAATTTCATCATCATTATAAAATGCATGAATAACCTTTGATGATTCCATAATTATTCTTTTTTATTGTTATCTGAGTTCCCTTCATTTGCATCAGCACCCAACAATACAATTGCTGGTTTTGTTGGAATCCCTTGTTCACTTCTCTTCTTATAAAATTCTCCTGAAGATTTCAATATTGTTTTCACCTCCGCTTGCGCAATTACAGGAAAAGTTCTTGCATACAATAAAAATAATACGAAGAAGAATCCTATGGTTCCAATGAAAATACCAACATCTACAAAAGTTGGTTCAAAACGCCACCAAGTAGAAGGTAAATGACCTTTACTTAATACAATGGCAATAATATCGAAACGCTCAAACCACATACCGATGTTAATCGCTATCGAGATAATAAACGTCCATATAAAACTTCTTCTAATTTTCTTAAACCATAGTAATTGAGGTGTAAGAATGTTAAAAAACAATAGCGAATAAAATGCCCAATAATACGGTCCAGTTGCAGCTCCTACAGATAAATAGGTATAGTTTTCATAAGGTGAACCCGTATACCATGCAATAAAAAATTCGGTTGCATAGGCTACTGCCACAATACCACCTGTTAAAATAATTACAATGTTCATATATTCGATATGCATACGTGTAATATAATCTTCTAAGTTGGTTACTTTCCTCATGATTCCTAATAAGGTTTGTACCATAGCAAATCCTGAAAATATTGCTCCTGCTACGAAATAAGGAGGAAAAATTGTTGAGTGCCAACCTGGATTGATCGATGTAGCAAAATCCATAGATACAATAGTATGCACGGAAAGTACAAGTGGTGTTGCTAAACCTGCTAAAACTAAAGACACTTCTTCAAAACGCTGCCAATCTTTTGCTCTACCTGACCAACCGAATGATAATAAAGCATATATTTTCTTTTGAAAAGGTTTTACTGCGCGATCTCGAATCATTGCAAAATCTGGCAATAAACCTGTCCACCAGAAAACCAAGGATACCGATAAATAGGTAGAGATTGCAAAAACATCCCAAAGTAAAGGTGAATTAAAGTTAACCCACAACGAACCGAATTGATTAGGAAGCGGTAATACCCAATATGCATTCCAAGGTCTTCCCATGTGTATAATTGGAAACAATCCCGCTTGAAAAACCGCAAAAATAGTCATTGCCTCTGCCGAACGGTTTATGGCCATTCTCCATTTTTGACGGAATAATAAAAGTACCGCTGAAATTAGAGTTCCTGCATGACCAATACCTACCCACCATACAAAGTTGGTAATATCCCAAGCCCAACCAATGTTCTTGTTCAATCCCCAGACTCCAATACCGGTTCCTACAGTATAGAAAATGCATCCAAAGCCCCAAAGCATCGCTGCTAAAGAAATATAAAACGCAATGTGCCAATTCTTGTTGGCCTTACCTTCTATAGGCTTAACAATGTCTTCGGTAATATCGTGATAAGTTTTATCACCTAGTACTAAAGGTTCCCTTATGGGAGATTCGTAATGAGACATATTTTATAGGTTAAATTTAACTACGCTTCGTTTGTATTTCTAATTTTCACTTGGTAGATTACATTAGGTTTCGTCTGCAAGTAATCTAATACATTGTAAGCTCTTTTATCCTCTACTAAAGCAGTTACTTGATCTTCTTTATTGTTGATATCACCAAAAACCAGTGCACCTGTAGTACAAGCAGATGTACATGCTGTTTCAAACTCATCAGTATTTACAGGTCTTCCTTCTTTTTTAGCTTTTAAAATTGTTGCCTGTGTTAATTGAATACACATGGAACATTTTTCCATAACTCCTCTAGAACGCACAACAACATCTGGATTTAACACCATCTTGCCGTATTGATTATTCATATTGAAATCAAACTCATTGTTGTCTGCATATCTGAACCAATTAAAACGACGAACTCTATACGGACAGTTATTTGCACAATATCTAGTACCAACACATCTGTTGTAAGTCATTTGATTTTGACCTTGACGACCATGAGTGGTTGCAGCAACAGGACAAACAGTCTCGCAAGGAGCATGATTACAATGCTGACACATCATTGGTTGAAAAGTTACCTCGGGATTTTCTGCTTCCGTTTCTAAACCTTCATAGGTTGCAGCAATTCCTAATCCTAATTCTTTTGCATCTTCTCTAGTTTCCACTTCCGAAGAATAATATCTATCAATACGCAACCAGTGCATATCTCTACCCACTCTTACTTCATTTTTACCAACTACTGGCACATTGTTCTCTGCATGACAAGCAACCACACAAGCACCACAACCGGTACAAGATGTTAAATCTATAGACAGGTTAAAATGATGCCCCATCTCTCTATTATGCTCGTCCCATAAATCAATTGTATTCGCCTCTACTTCCTTATGATCGTAAGACACAAAAGATGGTTTATTCCAACCATTATCATGGTCTTTAGGAGCAACAGTATTATACTCTTTTAACGAAGCTACTTTTAAAATATCATGACGCCCTGCGATTGTTTTTTGCACTTGCGTACAAGCAAATTTATGCGTGCCATCTACTTTTTCTACTTTTACTCCGTATTGTATATTGTTTGAGTTGGTGTATAATGTATACGCATTTACACCAACTTGCATTTCTTCTTTTAAACCGAAAGTTCTACCAAAACCTAACGCTAAACCAACAGATCCTTTTGCCTGTCCTGGTTGCACCATAACTGGAGCAACAACTTCTTTACCGTTTATAGATACCTTTGCGTAATCTCCATTAATAGCACCATTATCTTGTACAGGGTTTTCGAAACCTAGTTCTTTAGCATCTGCCATAGACATGGTTAAATAGTTATCCCAAGAGGTTCTTGTTATCGGATCTGGAAATTCTTGTAACCAAGGATTGTTTGCTTGTTTACCATCTCCTAAACCAGTCTTCGTATATAAATTTAATTCAAAACCTGATGATTTTATACTATTTACCAATGCTAATGCCACTTTGCTCATCACAACAGGCACATTTTGAACATCTTCTCCAAGTGCTTCTTCGACAGCCTCTCTTTTGAAAAAACCATTGTGTAATGCTTTATTCCAAGAGGTTCCATTTAAAACATTTTCGGAGGCAAATACTTTTAAATAATCGTAATAACTTACAGAACTACCTGATAAACTTAATAAAATATCTTGAACTTGACGTGTATTAAATAATGGCTGAATTGTTGGCTGAATTAAACCGTACGTTACTTGATCGAATTGTGTATCGCCCCAAGATTCTAAAAAGTGTGGTGTTGGCAATGCATAGTCCATTACATCCACTGTTTCATTATTTTCAGTAGACAAAGCAACTTTAAGAGCCACTTTATTCAGTCCTTCAGAAAAATCTAATGAATTTGATAATGAATAGACTGGGTTCACATTATAAGAAACCAATCCTGCAATCTTACCAGCCTGCATATCCATTACTAATTGAGCAACTTCAGCATCGTTTCCTTGACGGATGTTTAAAGTATTCTTGGTATCAATAATTTCACTACCAATTGCTTTATTTATTGCTAAAGCAAGGAGTTGTGCATTTGTATCATTCAATCCTGTTAGAACAATTCCTTTAGAACCAGCTTTCTTTAATTCAGAAGCCATTTTCTTGACTACGCCGTCAACAGGTGTCGCTTTAGAAGCTAAATTTTCTCCTGTTATATGATTGTATAAATTTAATAATGCAAATACTTGATCAGAAGGTTTTACAACCACTCTTTTATCAGAATTGGCACCAGTTAAAGACATATTACTTTCGAACTGAACATGATAAGACATATGACCAGTAGTTGGTTTTCTACCATTGATATACGCCTTATCTAAACCTCCGTGAAAGTCGCCTAGAAAATCTGCACCAAAAGAAACAATTGTTTTTGCTTTGTCTAAATGGTATTTAGGCAAAGTACGTTTACCATACATCGCCAACATCGCATCTGCCGCAGCGGACTCTGAAACAGCGTCATATATAACATGTTTTGTATTTGGATATGTTATCATAAATTCCTCCACTATTTTTGTAGTAGAAGGACTTGCCATAGTACCTGTTAATAATACAACAGATTTGTTAGCATCCTTTAAATCGTTTAAAGCATTTTTAATTTCGTCTTCGGCCTGATTCCAACCAATTACTTCCTTATTTTTCGTTGGCTCTTTTAATCGTAATTTTTCGTCATACAGAGACAAAATTGAAGCTTGTACCCGAGCGCTTGTGGTTCCATTCGCCTCTTTATTTGGCATAATCTGAATTGGACGACCTTCACGTGTTTTTACCAACACATTTGCAAAGTCATATCCATCTGCCATTGAAGTTGCATACCAATCTGCAACACCCGCAATAACATCGTTTGGTTGCACAACGTAAGGAATAGATTTTCTAACAGGACCTTCACAAGCCGCCAAAGAAGCAGCAGCAGTCGTAAAACCAACATACTTCAGAAAATCTCTACGTGTGGTAGATGAATTCTCTAGCGTTTCTTTATCACCTAAAAATGCCTCTGTTGAAATTTCTTTTACAAACTCATTTTTATTCATCGTTTCAACAATAGAACTACCCTTTAGTTCCTCAACACTTTTCCAGTATTTTTTGTTTGAAGCCATTGTTTTTTATTGTTTAATGATTAAAAAATTTAAAAAATAATTTCTTGAATCTTTTAATATTTGAATCTTTTGATTAATAGTGGCATTTACCACATTCCAAACCGCCTAATTGTGCAATAGTAACTTGCTCTACATCATATTTCTCGGCCAATTCTTTGTGGATTTTTTCATAATACTCGTTTCCCTTTAAATCTACTTTAGTTTCCCTGTGACAATCAATACACCAACCCATTGTTAACGAAGAGTATTGGTACATCTCATCCATTTCCTCGACAGGTCCATGACATTTTTGACATTCTAACCCACCGACTGTGACGTGCTGTGAGTGATTAAAATATGCAAAATCAGGCAAATTATGAAGTCTTATCCATTTAATTGGTTGCGTTTCCCCAGTATACTCTAATTCTTCAGGATCCCAACCAGCAGCTACATAAACTTTCGCTATTTCCTTATCTAACTCTTCTTTTCCGTATGTGATACCATCCCATTCTACTACTGTTCCTTCAGCAACTTCAGCAATATTCATATGACAATTCATACAAACATTTACAGATGGAATACCTGAATGCTTACTGTGTTTTGCGGATGAATGACAATACTGACATTCAATTTTATTCTCACCTGAATGAATTTTGTGAGAGAATGCAATGGGTTGCAAAGGAGAATACCCTTCGTTAATACCTACTTTAAAAATAGTCCCGAAAGCCACGTAAGCGCCGATCAAAAGGATAAATATTGTTGATAAAACCTTTAAGAATGTATTCGCTTTTAGACCTTCCCAAAGCTCATGTAAATCTCTTTTTAAGTTGGATTGTGATTCTGAAGTCGTTTTCCCTTTCAACTCATTTACTTGTTTCAGTAAACTAGCGATCATTAGAAAAGCTACAATAATGGCGCCTGCTAATAGATAAAGTATCCACTTAGGGGAACCTCCACCATCTGTTCCTCCACCCCCAATAACTGGAGCGCCTGCTACAACCTTTTTAACAGGATCACCAACCGTAGTGTAGTATAAAATGTCATTTACTTGCTGATCACTTAACTGCGGAAACGCAGACATTGCAGAACCGTTGTACTCCTCATAAACAGCAATTGCATCTCTGTCTCCAGAAGCTCTTAAT
>TARA_B110000238_G_scaffold35699_1_pt1 | contig 11462 bp, 10 predicted proteins | sample TARA_B110000238 | Tara Oceans TARA_B110000238 (sample SAMEA4397569) | marine metagenome | biome: Polar Biome; feature: [SRF] surface water layer (ENVO:00010504); material: water (ENVO:00002006), including particulate matter (ENVO:01000060) such as... | depth 5 m | reverse complement strand
AAAAGTCGTTTTAGTACTTTTTAAATAGTGTCAGGCAATTTTTCATAATTAAATGTTTAAATATTCCCAAAGTGTTTGCATAAGAATATTTGCGTATGTATGTACTTATTTTAGTAAATAAAAAGCAAAGCTTTTAGGATTTCCTCAAGTAGGCGGATATTCTCAAAATTCAGTTATTTATACCTGTTGTTATTGGGTATTGTTATTCCTAAGTTTGAATGAATCAAAAAACTAATGGTATGAACATGGAGAATACTGCTGGAAAAACTCCAGCAATCATTGTATTTCCCCACGGATGCGATGGAGGGCACAGCGATCAAGAAACTAATCCATATCCTTCGAATGTTCCAATCACCTTGGATGCGAACTTCAACTAAGTCCGATTACCATTCATGATAATTGGCTTGGACCTGACGGGCTTCAGCAGGCTAAAAATTTAGGTTCTAAACTGCCCACACTTCTTGCTGATTGTGCTACTATAAATCTATTTATGACAGAAGGTCCTGGAGATAGAAATAAAGGTACACCGAACCCATTGAATACCGTAACTACATTTTTGGTTAATCTGGCGAAGGAGTTTCCTGAGCAACATTTAAATTGGAAATGTGCTCTAATCATGCTTAAGCCGAAAATACACTCGTATTCTCTGTTTCTCATTTAATTGAAGATGGTCACTTGGCAGTTATTTGCTGGTAGGCTACAGGCATGCAGAGAACATGCAAAAATTATACAGATAAAGATGGAAATGAGCAGAAATGCGGATATGATACAACACTTTTATTACGAAGCTTGGCTAGTGATTCAACGAATCCATTACTCCACTCTTCACCTAATAAAGGGAATACGGTTTACGTATTTACTACTAAAATAGGGAGTGATAAATGTAGTTTAGCTGTGTTCAGTTTCGATGGGAACAACTTTAACCCAATTACAGCGTCTAGTTTACCAGAAGTTCCAGAATGTCATTGCAAGAAACACGATGATGACCTAATTCCAAGCGACTGTGACCGTAGAACGAAGTCATTATTTAACGCACTACAATGACTTAAAATTTCTGATATCTGATACTTTTGAACCGTTTATTGCAATAAAAAGTACTTATTTCGATAATAAACATCAACTAAAATGCATTTTTATGTCTTTTAGCAAGCGACAGCTACTGCTTATTTTTCATAGATATCTGATTTTAGTATCATTATATATCACTCAAAAAAAATTATAAATCTTTCATAAAAACCCTTGATAAGACTAAAAGGTACCAATACCTTTGTTAAGTAGTTCAAGTTTAAAATACTTTTATAATTTTCTAAAAGCAATAAAATGAGTTCATGCTTTTTTAAAAAATACACAAAAATAGGAGAACTCACTAACCCCAAAATTAATAATACCATGAGAAAAATTAATTCAATTATCGCAATTATTGCAGTATCAATGGCCGTATCAACAACTGCTTTTGCACAAGAATCTGCTACAGCAACAGCTTCTAGTACTGTTGTTACACCAATCTCTATTGCGACAAGTAACGCTGGCTTGCTGTTTGGTAACATAGCTGTTAGCAGCACTGTAGCGGGTACCGTAGTGTTAGATACCAACGGTGATCGTACAGGAGCGTTAGGTGTTACTTTACCCGCGACTACAGGTACTTTTAATGCAGCTCAATTTACGATAGGTGGTGAATCTGATTACACATATTCAATTCAGTTACCTTCGGCTTCTTTTGATCTTACTGATGACGCTGCTAATACAATGGGTGTTTCTGCTGTTGTTAGTGACCCTGCAAACACTGGTCAGTTAAATACCGGTACACAAGTAATTTCAGTGGGTGCAACACTAACTGTTGCAAGTGCTCAAGCGGCAGGTAATTACACCAATACTGAGGATTTAACAGTAACAGTAAATTACAACTAAATTTAATAAAAGGGTATAGCTATTGTTGATGTACCCTTTTATTTATAAAGATTCAACCGGTTTGAACGGTATATTATCTATTAAAATAACAAAATCTCTTAGGAAAGAAAAAATGATGCTTGTATTGGCATTATACTTTTGTTTCCCCCATTCCCTTTGGGCTCAAGGTGATTTAATCCCTGTAAAACCACTCTCTATTATAAAAAATATAGATTTAAATTTTGGAAACATCGCAGTTTCATCTGCTGGTGGTGCGGTAATTTTAGCTCCTAATGGAATTCGAACTAGCACAGGCGGCGTAACATTACCAGCAACAACCGGGGCTACTACCTCCGCTAAATTTACTTTAACTGGTGAAAATTACCTAATATATACAATTTTACTACCAACCTCAGATTTAATACTTACAGAAACTATTGGAGCTTCAGAAACCATGACCGTTAATGCTTTTACAAGTACCCCAAACACAATAGGTGTTCTAACAACAGGTACTGCTATTATTTTTGTGGGTGCAACCCTAAATGTTACCGCTTTGCAACCAAAAGGTTTATATACTAATAGCAACGGATTTGAAGTAATCGTAAATTACAACTAAAAATAATACCCCCAAGATGAAAGAAAAAATAGTATTTACCGTAGCCTTATTTTTATGTTTTTCCTATCCAATTACAGCACAAGGAAATTTATTAATTTTTCCAAAGCGCATTGTTTTTGAAGGAATCCAAAACAGAGTAAAAACCATAAACTTAGCAAATATTGGCAAAGACACAGCCACTTACAAGTTGTCTTACAATCAAATACGAATGGGCATCGATGGTAGTTTTAATTCCATAAAAACACCAGAGCTAGATCAAAAATTTGCTTCACCAAACTTGCGCTTTTACCCTCGTAGAATTACTTTGGCTCCCAATGAATCTCAAATAGTAAAAATACAGCTGATTAAAACCAACGAATTAAAGCAAGGAGAATACCGATCTCATCTCTATTTTCGGGGAGTTCCAAAAGCAAAGCTCTTAAAAAAAGAAGATTTAAATGATGCTCAAAAAACAAAAAAAATAAGTGTTAGTTTAGCTCCAGTATTTGGCCTTTCGATTGCAAATATCATTACCATAGGAGAAAACACTACAAAGGTGCAATTGACAAATTTGAAAGTTGAATCGACTAAAGACAAAAGTACCATCCTATTTTTAGATTTTAATCGCCAAGGCAATCAGTCTGCGTATGGCACTATCAAAGTAAGCTATATTTCTACAGAGGGATTAAAACAAAAAGTAGCCCTCGTAAAGGGATTTGCAATTTACAGTCCTGGTGCACTGCGACACTCTAAAATAGTACTAGAAAACAGACCACAAATAGATTATTCTAAAGGAACGTTACAGGTGCGTTTTACCTCCCTTGATGGGCTAATACTTTATGCCAAAGCAAACTTAGCTTTAAATTAACTCCAAACATTAGTTGGCTAATTATAGCGCATAAAAAAATAAATTTATAACTATTTAATTCCTGTAGCTCTGCCATTCCCCCACTGTAGACTTAGTTTAAAAAAATGTATATGCATATTTATGTTGTTGCAAGACAAACTAAATTTATACCAAAGGCACATGCTTTTTATTGGTTTTTAGCTAAAAAGATGCACTTTTTTAACCTTTTATGCTTTTTCCTATGCTACTTTCTTTCTCTCCCAACACTGGCGCAAAAAACTAATTATGATGAAGTTCCAGTAACTTTGAAAGTAAAAGACATTGGGCGCACAGAGCTTTCTGCAGTAATCAACTACCAAAAAGAGATTTATTTATCTGTGCATGAAGTGTTGGATTTCCTAAAAATAAAGAACACTCGCAAAAATAGTTATAAGACCGTTGAAGGTTTTTTTATCAACCAAAATAATGTTTTTAGTATTGATAAAAAAACACATACAATACAATACAAAGGGAAAGACATTCCTCTAAAACCAAAAGATCTAATTAGTACTACTACTAATTTATTTTTAAAAGCAAGTTACTTCAATTCTATCTTTGAATTAGAAAATTCGTTTTCTTTCAGAGATTTATCCGTTTCTATGTCTTCTGCACTTGAGCTTCCTGCAATAAGAACAGCGCGAATTCAATTGATGCGCGATAATATCAATAAAATAAAAGATAATTTTATTGCAGATACTACTCTTTCAAGAGACAAATCATTATTTCACTTTGGTGTAGCAGATTGGTCGATAAATACAATACAACAAACTAAAGGTAGGCGTTCTCAAAGGGCTAATTTAAATTTAGGAGGAATGCTTGCCGGAGGTGATTTTACAACCTCTCTTAATTATGTTACTAACCAAACCTTTTTATCAAGAAACCAGTATTACAATTGGCGGTACGTAAATAAAAAGAATAGATACATCAGCGAGATATCACTTGGAAAAATAGCAGCACGGTCTACCGCTACTATTTTAAATCCTGTAGTTGGAGGTCAAATTACCAATGCACCCATTGAACCAAGAAAGTATTTCGGTTCTTATATATTAAGTGATTATACCAACCCTGATTGGACTGTAGAGCTCTATGTTAACAATATATTAGTAGACTATATGAGGGCAGATGCTAATGGTTTCTATTCTTTTGATGTTCCTTTAATGTATGGCCGTACCGAAGTTTCTGTCCGGTATTACGGCCCTTGGGGAGAAGAAGAAGTTTCTGGAAAACAATTTACAATTCCTTTTTATTTTCTTCCAAAAAATAAATTAGAATACTCCTTAAGTTCCGGTATTATAGAAAATACCAAAAACAGCATTTTTGCAAATGCAAAAGTAAATTATGGCTTTTCTGATTACATAACTCTCGAAGGAGGCCTTGAATATGTTTCTGCACTAGAAAAGAATAAAATCATTCCTTATTTTGGCACTTCTGTTCGTTTAGCAAATCAATTATTTATTTCTGGAGGGTATTATTCAAAAGTAAAATATACTGGAAACCTGAACTTTTCTTCCACTCAAAATATACGCTTAAATTTAGATTATACCAAGTTTAACAAAAAACAAGAAGCGGTTCGATTTAACTACGAAGAAGTACGAAAGGTGCGTGTAAGTAGCCCCATACAAACTTCATTTTTTTCGGGATTTACACAATTCACATATCAACAAAATCTCTCTACAAACAGTACTTTTAACATCTCAGAATTATTAGTATCTGGAAGAATTTATAAAATGAACTTCAATTTTACTACAAATTCCTATTTTACGGATAAAATAAAACCATTTGTAATAAGTAATTTATCCACATCATTAAGGCTGCCTAAAGGAATTGTTCTGATTCCGAATATTAGATATGAATATAAATCTAAGCAAATTACCTCACTTATAGTGGAAGCAAAAAAGCGCGTTTTCAAAAAAGGTTTCCTTCAAACCTCCTTAAACCTTGATTTTAAAAGGAAAAGACATTCCTTTCAAATTGGATTTCAATATAATTTTAAATTCTCAAATATGGCATTTTCTAGCAATATTAATAAGAATACCACCTCTTTTTCGCAATCGGCAAGCGGAAGTTTAATTTTTGAACCGACTGGAGATTTTGTGAAATTTAACAATAGAACAAATATCAATAGAGGAAGTATAAAATTTATTCCTTTCTTAGATACCAATGACAATGGGAAACGAGACGCTAATGAAAACCCCGTAACCGGTTTAGAAGTTGAAATAAATGGCGGAAATAAACACGTAAACCCAACACAAGGAACTACTGTAATTACTGGATTAGAACCCTATGTAGAACAATATGTAACGTTTAACACCAGCGGTATAAATAACATTGCCTGGCGCCTAAAAAACAAAACCTTAAATATTACACTCAATCCAAATCAATTAAAAATAATTGAAATTCCCTTTTCAGTTGTAGGAGAAGTCGTAGGAATGGTGCAATACGATTCAAACGGTCATTTGAGCGGAGCAAGTGGATTAAAGATTAATATTTATAAAAAAGATACCGTTTTTGTAACCTCTATTCTTTCACAACCAGACGGTTATTTTAACTTTTTGGGCTTAGCTTCAGGGAGTTATTTTGCCAAAATAGACCCCATTCAATTGCAAGAACTAAAACTTCAAGTAAAATCTAAAAACACCGAATTTATAATTAAAAATGATACATATGGGGCTATCATAGATAATCTTGAATTTAAAATTTATAAAGACTACAAGAAGTAACGTGCTCTTAAAATAGTTTTAAAGAAACATTAGTTAACCAAACCAAATGCTATACTTTCTGCATTAAATATTGTATTTTAAAATAGAAAAAAAATATTTATACCTCCTAAAAAAGAGTTTATTTAAAATTTTACCATTTATTTAGCTCACTCACAAACACTGTTCGTTTTACTAATTTTCTATAATTTCATTTCAAAGCTGCGCAAGTATAAAATGTCCTTTAACAACGTGTTGCTTATTTGTGAAAAGATTTATTAATTCGCATTTCTCCAAATATGATCTATTCAAAAATAATAAACTACTACTGAAGTATTCACAAGGGTTTCACTGGAATTTCTTTGGCTATCAAAAGAGAAAGTGATAACTTAGTACTATGAAAAATCTTAAAAAAATGAAATCTATTTTAACAGCAATTATATGCCTTACTTTATTAGTAAGTTGTGGCAAAAGTAAAGAAGAGAAGGCTTCACAAAAAGCAAAAACAACGGTTGTAACCAAAGCTAAAGTTGCAGCGAAGAAAGAAATGATTGTAGTAGATTCTGACGGTGTTGTAAACGTTACAATGATTACAAATGATCGAATGAAATTTAACCTAAATAAAATTACGGTAAAAGCAGGCCAAAAAATAAAATTGACTTTAACGCACACAGGAAAGTTAAATAAAAGAATCATGGGACACAATGTGGTTTTTTTAAATAAAGGAACTGAACTTTCTACATTTGCATCTAAAGCTGCAGCGGCAAAAGAAAATGACTATATCCCAGTTGGATCTTCAGCTGTTTTAGCACATACAAAAATGCTTGGTGGTGGAGAAACAACAACCATTGAATTTACTGCTCCTGAAGCAGGAACTTATGACTATATTTGCAGCTTTCCCGCACATTATGCACTGATGAAAGGAAAATTAATTGTAGAATAATTTACAAAAAAACGCGCTTCCTTAATTCTTAATTTTAAAAGTAAAAGACATTCCTTTGAAATTGGTTTCCAATATAATTCCAAGTTCTCAAACTTGGAATTTCCTACAAAATAAATAAAAATACAGCCTCTTTTAAACAAACGACAAGCAGACGCTTAGTTTTAAAACCTTTTGAAGATTTTATAGAATTTAACAAGACACCCCATATAAGTAGAAGAAGGAATTACTGTAATTAACGCGTTAAGCAAAATACTTCGCATTTTTTTAAATGCTCTTTATTTTTAAATAGAGATTATACACAAGTCCTAGTAAAATTAAAAGAATTCCAAATAAAGTCCATAAGTTATACACTTCTCCAAACCAAATTGCTCCAATAATAATAGTAAAAATTGCTTCTAAATATTTTAAAGGTGCAATTGCATTTGTTTCATTAGATTGAAACGCCTTTGTCATATATAGCTGACCTACATACCCAAAAACACCTAAACTTAATAATAAGATCCATTCTATTGTATTTGGCTGTATCCAATTGTTGATAGACATTACGCCTCCAAAAACAAAAGCCATGACCATAAAGTAATTTATAATTACCAACGGATTTTCAGTGTTTCCCATTTTACGAATCACCACAAATATTAACCCTAGAAAAACTGCTGAAAATAATGCGAATAATAGGCCTATTGAATGCACATCTAATCCAAAGCCTTTAACAATTAAAACTCCAATAAAAGCAATTATAAATAAGAACCACTGCACTGGTTTTATCTTTTCTTTAAGGAAAATTAAGGCAAAAATTGCAGCAAAAATAGGAGAGGTATATCGTAAAGAAACAGCAGTGCCCACTGCTAAATAATTTAAAGTTTGAAAGAAACAGGTTAATGAAATTACACCAAGAACTCCTCTAAGTATCAATAATTTCTTATTCTTTCCTAAAATGGGTATTTTATATTTTATGATTAAAGGAAGTGTAAAAGCTAGCGTACCAATAGCTCTAAAAAATACAATCTGATACACGCTAAATACATTTAAATATTTAACAATAGCATTCATTACTGCAAACGCCAGAACACTAATTATCATGTAGTAAATAGCGGTATTGTTTTTCATAAAAACCTTTTCAATTCAAGCATTACATTCCTTTTAATAATTGAGAGTATAAAAATACTACTATTATTGAAGACAACTGTTAATATCATAGGTTCCTTCCATTTACTTTTAACTTTTCGGTACTAAAAATTTTTGTAAGCCCGCTTTCTGATACTAATTTAAACACGAAAGAACTAAAATTCATAAGCGCGCCTTTTTATCTTGTATTTTATACTAATTATTTAATTCTTACTTTTTAATTAATCTTGAAACAAAAACAACATCGTTTTTGAACTTTTTAATATCTTTGAAATACTAAAAACTAAAATACAACATGAACGATTTTATCCTCTACTTTAAAATGGGTCTAAACCATGTTTTAGATTTTAACGCGTACGATCATATTTTATTTTTAATCGTTTTAGCCGTTATTTTCAGCTTTAATCACTTTAAAAAAGTAATGTGGCTGGTTTCTCTTTTTACAATTGGGCACTCTATAACATTGGCGTTATCTGCGTACGGAGTTCTAACCGTTAATATGGATTTAATTGAATTTTTAATTCCTGTAACTATTTTTATTACGGGAGTTTTCAATATTTTTACAGCTAAAAACGCATCCGCTGGAAAACAAAACACAAACTTAGTTTTTGCTTTATTCTTTGGTTTAATTCATGGTTTAGGCTTTTCTAACTATTTTAAAATGATGGTTGGTAAAGAAGACAACAAGCTTTTTCCTCTATTAGAATTCGCTGTAGGTATTGAAGCAGCGCAAATAATTATTATTTTAGGAATTTTATGTATTGGTACTATTTTACAGCACTTTTTTAGAGTTACAAGAAGAGATTGGATTCTAGTTTGCTCATCTATCGTACTCGGTTTCTCTATTCAAATGCTATTAAATAGAATTTTTTGGTAACTAAAAAATTATAGAACGTTTTAAATTAGTTGCATATAAATTACCTTTCCATTTAAAAAAGGAATACAAACAGCAAATTTTTATAAAAATTTGCTGTTTATTAACATTACAATCTTATTTATATCTCTAATTTTGTATTTATGACAGAAGAAAAGCAGTTAAAGTATGACAAAGCTTACTTAAAAATGGCTTTAGAATGGGGAAAACTTTCGCATTGTAAACGCAAACAAGTAGGTGCTTTAATAATAAAAGACAGAATGATCATTTCAGATGGTTTTAATGGAACACCCTCTGGCTTTGATAATTGTTGTGAAGACGAAAGCGGCAACACAAAGTGGGAAGTCTTACACGCAGAAGCAAACGCAATTTTAAAGGTTGCTAGCTCGACTCAATCTGCAAAAAATGCAACTCTTTATATTACATTATCACCTTGCACACAGTGTAGTAAACTAATTCATCAAGCAGGAATAAAAAGAGTGGTATATGCAAATACTTATAAAGATGATGCAGGTTTAAAGTTTTTAGAAAAAGCGGGTGTAGAATTATTGAATTTACCTTATGAATAAGAAAAACCTTCCATTATTTTTAGCATTTGCAGTCGTTTTTGGAATTTTAATAGGAATGTCTTTTGGCGGAAGTTCTAATAACTTCTTATCATCATCAAAAAGTGCATCCCAAGAACAAAAGATAAAAAAACTAATCAATTTTATTGAAAATGATTATGTCGATAACGTTTCTACAGAAAGTTTATTAGACGGAGCAATTAAACAAATGTTGGGCGAATTAGATCCGCACTCTGTATATATTCCAAAACAAAACCTACAAGCTGTTCAAGAAAATATGCAAGGGAACTTTGTAGGAATTGGTGTTCAATTTAGAATGATCTCAGACTCCATTACTGTTGTTCAACCTATTAAAGACGGCCCTAGTATAAAGGCAGGCATAAAAGCTGGAGATCGAATCTTAATGGCAAATAAAGACACGCTTTTTGGTAAAAATATGAGGAGTGGTGCTGTCCCTAAATTCTTGAAAGGAAAGCCAAATACAGAAGTAAATCTTCAAGTATATAGAAAAAGTTCTGATTCTCTTTTTAATATTGCCATAACTCGGGGAAAAGTAAATATTAAAAGTGTCGATTTGGCCTATATGATGAATGATTCTGTGGGATATATCAAACTAGATCGTTTTGCTAGAAATACATTTACAGAATTCAAATCTTCATTAAATTATTTGATGGCTGACGGAATGACGGACCTAGTATTAGATCTTCGTGGCAATGGTGGTGGTTTTATAGACATTGCAAATAGTATTGTTGATGAGTTTTTAGAAGACGACAAACTCATTGTATTCACAAAAAATAACAAAAATGAAATTGAAGAATCTTTTGCAACTCAAACTGGGGATTTTGAAAAAGGCGGTTTGTATGTTTTAATTGATGAAAACTCTGCCTCTGCCTCAGAAATTGTTGCGGGTGCTTTGCAAGATAATGACAAAGGAACTATTATTGGAAGACGTTCTTTTGGTAAAGGTTTGGTGCAAATAGAAATGGATTTAGGAGATGGCTCTGCTGTTCGTTTAACAACTGCACGCTATTACACACCTACAGGACGTTCAATTCAAAAACCTTACAATGGTAACGGAAATAAAAATTATTACAAAGACTATCAAGAAAGAGTTGCTAGCGGCGAACTATTGAGTAAAGACAGTATACAAGTTATAGATTCTTTGAAATTTACGACCCCAGAAGGTAAAATAGTGTACGGTGGTGGCGGTATAATTCCTGATGTTTTTGTCCCTATAGACACTACTTCTTACATGTCTAACTTTTATTTTAATAGTATTAATAATTTCGCTTTTGAGTATGTAGATACCAATCGAAAAGCATTACAAAAATGGAATGTTGATACTTTTATCGAAGATTTTGACACCACCGAAAAAGTTTTTAAGACGTATTTATCTGAGGTTGAAGATAAAATTAAGACTTCTTTTAGGGCAAAACAAAGCATTAAAAAATATTTGAAAGCCTCCATAGCAAACGTCCTTTTTGGCGATGTTGGTTTCTACAGAATTATTCATCAAGAAGATAAAATGCTACAAAAGGTATTGGAGTTGGAAAGTAGAAATGAATAGCTTTTCTTTGCAGTAATGATTTCAATTACAACTCAAAAAAATAAAAAAATCTATTTCGCTTCAGACCAGCATTTAGGTGCGCCAACTGCTGAAGCCAGCTTTCCCAGAGAAAAAAAGTTTGTTAGTTGGTTAGATACCGTGAAGCAAGATGCAGAAGCTATTTTCCTGTTAGGAGATTTATTTGACTTTTGGTTCGAGTATAAGACAGTAGTTCCTAAAGGGTTTGTTCGAGTTTTAGGCAAACTTGCAGAAATTAAAGATGCAGGAATTCCTATCTATTTCTTTGTTGGTAATCATGATTTATGGATGCATGATTATTTTGA
>TARA_B110000238_G_scaffold15705_1_pt1 | contig 11487 bp, 10 predicted proteins | sample TARA_B110000238 | Tara Oceans TARA_B110000238 (sample SAMEA4397569) | marine metagenome | biome: Polar Biome; feature: [SRF] surface water layer (ENVO:00010504); material: water (ENVO:00002006), including particulate matter (ENVO:01000060) such as... | depth 5 m | reverse complement strand
TAATAAAACTTAAAAACTCAGAAGTTGAAAAGTTTATTAAATCAAACGAATCAGATTTTAAAGTGGAAGCTTCAAGGAATATTGAATATGTTTTATTTGAGGAAAAACCTTCTTTAGAAGATGAAAATGACACCAAGAAAATATTGCAGGAATTTTTGATAGAAAAAACTGAATATAATAATGTTTCAAAATTAGAGGAAACTAGCCCAAGTTTATTGACTGCTAAAAATCTAACAGAATTTATTAATCAGTATTCAGAAATTAAATTTGATTCTATATATCTTCCTAAAGGTTCTTTACCAACTAACGACGCTAATATTTTATTTAATTTAAATAAAGACCAAACTTATGGACCTTATTTAGATGGGGAGTATTTTAAAATTTCTAGAATGTTGGACAGAAAAACAGGAGGAAATGTAAGAGCAAGTCATATTTTAATTTCTTATGAGGGTTCTCAACGAGCTTCTTCTCAAATTAATAGATCTAAATCTGAGGCAAAAAAAGAAGCGAATAGAATTTTAAAATTAGTTAGAAAAAATCCCGACTCTTTTTCTGCTTTAGCATTTGAATTTTCTGATGGCCCTTCAAAATCAAGTGGCGGAGATCTTGGTTTTTTTCAAGAAAATCAGATGGCAAAACCTTTTAATGACTTTGTTTTTTCTAAAAGAGAAGGAAGTATTGGTCTAGTTGAAACAGATTTTGGATTTCACGTCATAAATGTTGTTGCTAAAGAAGATATAGTACTTCTTGCTTCTGTTGCTATTAAAAATGTTCCGTCCGATGAAACAAGTGATAAAACATTTAATATGGCTACTAAATTTGAAATTAACCTTTCAAAAAATAATAACTTAAACACTTTAGCTAAAGAAAATAATTATGAAATAAAAATAGCTAGCGGAATTAAAATATTAGATGATAATTTACCTGGATTAACTAATCAAAGAAGGTTAGTTCAATGGTTGTTTACAGATGAAGTAAAAATCGATTCATATAAAAGATTTGACTTATCTAATGGTGGATACTTGATAGCCCAAGTAAAAGCTATAAAGCAAGATGGTTTGTCATCAGTTCAGGATGCTTCTTTTACTGCAGTCCCTAAAGTTAGAAATCAGAAAAAAGCACAGCTAATAATTAAACAAAATAAATCTTTCCAATCCCTAGATGAATTAGCTTCTGCCAATAACTCAGAAATTAAAAAAGCTTTGGCTCTTAATCAAAAGAATGCTACTATCAGTGGTGCTGGTAGAGAACCTCTTTTAGTTGGTTATGCATTTGGATTGAAAATAAATGAAATTTCTGATTTTATTATTGGAGAGAATGGAGTTTATAAAATTAAAGTATTAAAAAACAATAAATCTAGTAATTTAGAAAATTACTCATCTTACACAAATCAATTGTTGGTTCCTTCTAGATCTAATGTCTTGAGTAATGTTTTTCAAGCTGCTAAAGAATCGTCTGAAATTATAGATAATAGATCTATATATTATTAAAAAAAAGCTGACACAGACTTGTAAAGAAATATTATTAAAAAAGTAAATGAAACTGAGAATTTCATTGCAATTCCTGCTAGAAACCCAATAAGTGTTCCAATTGCTGCTTTTAATGCTTTAGTAAAACCCAAATTATTTGTTAACTCTCCCGAAAGAGCTCCGATAAATGGACCTGATAATATTCCAATTGGACCCATAAAAAATCCAAGTAGTAATCCAATAGTAGCACCAATAATTCCTTTTTTTGTTCCGCCAAGTTTTTTTAAACCAATTAATGGAATAATCATGTCTAGAATAAAAACGGAAATAGCTATTGTAAAAGTTCCAACAAGAAAAGTATAATTCAGATTAATGATGGATGTTAAGTGTAATATTAATAACCCTAACCAGCTGGTTATTGGTCCAGGAATTATTGGCACAAAACTTCCAATTAGTCCAATTATGCAAAGCAATAAGCCAATTATTAAAAAAAATATGTCCATTAAAATAGAATAAAATAGTGAAATATAAATTCGAATTTTTGTAATTTACATCAATAATGAAAATAATAAATCTTTTTCTTTTAATATTTTTAATTTTAGGTTGTAAGGAAAATTATACTCAAAAAAAAATAGAAATTCCACCCAGTGTTATTAAATGGAATGTAAACGACGAACCACCATCCATTAAACTTTGTGATGAAATTAGTTCAGAGTCAGAAAGGAATATCTGTTTTCAGCAAAAATTACTAAGATTAATTTATGATAATATTGATTTCAGTGAAATTACTGTAGAAAAAAAATTAAATGATACATTAATCCTTTCTTTACTTATTGATCAATACGGTAAAATTTCATTTTTAAACACCTCTATTTCTTTTCAAATAAAGAGTCAAATACCATTAATTGATACTATATTAAAAAAGGCTATTAGTGAATTGCCAATAATACTGCCTGCAACTAAAACGAACATAGGTATTCAAGTTAGTTCTCGTTTGGAATTACCCTTAATACTAACAACAAATTAAGTTTATTGATTTTGGAATCAAAGAAAGAGAGAATAATTTTAGGTATTGATCCAGGAACCACAATTATGGGTTTTGGACTAATTAAGGTAATAGATAAAAAAATGTTTTTTTTACAACTAAACGAATTGATATTAAAAAAGTATGATGATCATTATCTAAGACTAAAGCATATTTTTGAAAGAACGATTGAGTTAATTGATAAATACAATCCTGATGAGATTGCTATTGAGGCTCCTTTTTTTGGAAAAAACGTTCAGTCTATGCTTAAATTAGGAAGAGCTCAAGGCGTGGCTATGGCAGCTGGTTTATCAAGAGAGATACCTATAACGGAATATTCTCCAAAGAAAATTAAGATGGCAGTTACTGGTAATGGTAATGCGTCTAAAGAACAAGTGGCTAAGATGTTACAGAGTCTATTGTCTATTAAAGAGTTGCCTAAAAATTTAGATTCAACAGATGGTTTAGCTGCAGCTGTTTGCCATTTTTATAATTCCAATTCCATTATTTCTGGAAATAAATATAGTGGTTGGGAATCATTTATTAAAAAGAATCCCTCTAGATTAAAATAATAAAATTTGTCAGGAATATACATTCATATACCTTATTGCAAACAAGCTTGTCACTATTGTAATTTTCATTTTTCAACTTCTTTAAAAAATAAAGACGCAGTAGTTGAAGCTATGTTAAAAGAAATATATGTAAAATCAAATTTTATTAATGAATCAATAGAAACTATTTATTTTGGAGGAGGAACCCCATCTTTTTTAGAAATAGATGAAATTAATCGATTGATAGAAATGGTGTATAAAAACTTTAAAGTTTCTTCAAATTTAGAAATTACTTTAGAAGCAAATCCTGATGACTTAACTAAAATTAAATTAAAAAAATTATCAGAAACTCATATAAATAGATTGAGTATAGGTATCCAGTCTTTCGTAGATAATGATTTAAAAATCATGAATAGAGCTCACAATTCCGAGGAGTCCAAAAAATGTATTGAGAATTCAAAAAATTATTATAAAAATATCTCAATCGATTTAATGTATGGAATCCCTGAAAGTAACTTAGATTCCTGGGAATATAATCTAGATTTAGCTATTTTATATAATACCAACCATATTTCAGCTTATGCTTTGACCTTAGAACCAAAAACTGCTTTAGAAAAGTTTATTCAAAAAGGTGTTCTAAAATCATTAGATGAAGAAATTGTTTTTAAACAGTATCAGCTAATGTTAAAAAAGTTAGCTAGCGTAAATTATATTAATTATGAATTATCGAGTTTTGCCAAAGATGGTTTTTTTTCTAAAAATAATACTGCCTACTGGCTTGGAAAAAAATATATCGGAATAGGGCCTTCTGCTCACAGTTTTGATGGCTTTTCAAGAAGTTGGAATGTATCTAATAATAACTTATATATTAAAGCAATAGAAAACAATAACATGTATTATGAATCAGAAAATTTAAGTAAAAATGACAAATATAATGAGTACGTGATGATTGGATTAAGAACTATGTGGGGTGTTTCTACAGATTATTTAAATGATAATTTTGGTATAAATTATAAAAATCATTTCATTGAAAAGTGTAAAAAATTTATTGATTCCAAACATCTTAAAATAGAAAATAGTTCTATAATTACAACAGATACTGGAAGATTTTTATCTGATGGAATTTCCTCTGAATTATTTATAGTTAATCTTAAGAATTAGCTTTAAACAGTCTAGTAAAGTGATAATAGAATTTAGATATCGTTTCAATTCCATTGAAAAAATTAGAAACTCCATAATGTTCGTTTGGAGAATGAATTGCATCACTGTCCAAGCCAAAGCCCATTAGTATAGTTTTACTATCAAGTTCTTTTTCAAATAAAGCAATTATCGGAATACTCCCTCCATCCCTTGTTGGAATCGGTTTTAAATCAAAAACATCTTCGTAAGCATTGCTTGCTGCTTTAAAACCAACTGTGTTAGTTGGAGCTACATAAGGTTCTCCTCCGTGATGTTCAGTTACTTTAGAGTTAACACCTTTTGGAGTGATGTTTTTAATATGCTCGGAAAAAAGAGCACTTATTTCTCTCCAATTTTGACCAGGAACTAGTCTCATAGAAATTTTAGCATTAGCTTTACTAGGTAATACTGTTTTAGACCCTTCATCAGTGTATCCTCCCCAAATTCCATTAACGTCTAAAGCAGGTCTTATTGATTGTCTCTCAATGGTAGAGTAACCCTGTTCGCCATGTTCTGAATTAATGCCGATAGAATCTTTGAACTCATCAATATTAAAAGGGATTAAAGAACTTGCTTTTTTTTCATCTTCAGATGAATCTAACACTTTGTCATAAAACCCAGGAATTGTTATTTTATTATTAGAATCATGTAATGATGCAATCATTGATGATAAAATGTTTATTGGATTTGCAACTGTCCCCCCATAATGTCCTGAATGTAAATCTCTATTTGGACCTGTTATTTCAACTTCCATGTAAGAAAGTCCTCTAAGTCCAGTAGTTATAGATGGAATGGTTTTACTAATCATTCCAGTATCAGAAACTAAAATAATATCATTTGAAAGTTTCTCTTTATTATCCTTAACAAATATTTCAAGATTATCACTTCCTATCTCTTCTTCCCCTTCAATCATAAACTTAACATTACAAGGAAATCCATCGTGCTCAAGCATAACTTCCAAAGCTTTTACATGCATAAACATTTGCCCCTTGTCATCACATGCTCCCCGAGCAAAAATAGCACCTTCGGGATGAATTTTAGTTTTTTTAATATATGGCTGAAATGGATCCTGATCCCATAAATTTAATGGATCAACAGGTTGAACATCATAATGGCCATAAACAAGTATGGTAGGAAGATTGTTGTCTATTATTTTTTCTCCATAAACAATTGGATGTCCCTTAGTTTCACAAATTTCACAATTATCTAGACCTAAATCTACAAGATGTTTTAAAATTAAGTTGGCAGCTAATCTAGTGTCAGAATCATTTTCTTTAATTGCACTTATAGACGGAATTCTTAGTAGTTCAAATAATTCATTTAAAAAACGATCTGAATTTTTTTCAATATAATTTTTAAAATTTTCCAATATTATTTTTTTCTGTAAATGTAATTAAATATGTTTTTTTGACATAGCGAAATCTATAGGGATATTATAATAATCTTGCTTATATTTGATTCCCTTTTGCGGGTGTGGTGAAATTGGTAGACACGCTAGACTTAGGATCTAGTGCTTCGCGGCTTGGGGGTTCGAGTCCCTTCACCCGCACAAAAAACCCCAACTATAAGTTGGGTTTTTTTATTTAATTATTATACTTATATTTTAATTTCTTTTTGACCATATTTCGTGTATAGGATCACCTTTACTGCTAAAACCCTTGTGATGCCATTTTCCATCTAATAATTCATAATCAAACTTTAAACTAAGACCAGCCTTAGAATTATCTCTTGAGAAAAATTCAATATTTTCAGAGTACTTACCGTCTTTTGTTGTATAAGTGCCTCCACCCGTTCCCATAAATTTTTTAGTTTCTGTGTTGTAAGCTATCCATTGAAATCGAGTTCCAGATAAAATTTTCATCGTCTTTCTGGGTTTGCTTGTATCTCTTGATTGTTTTTTTTCTTCTCTAATTCTGGCAGACATCAACCAAGGACCTTCAAGCTTCCCAGGTTTTCCATTATCAATTCTTTTAAATTTCATTTCACTACCAACAATAGCCATTGTAGAATCACTAATTATAACTTTAAAATTTACTTCTGAGCCAACTCGACTCGAATCATTTGTATCAAATTCCACCTTTTCAGTCATAGTATCTCCAGATAATTCCCAAGTTCCACCATTAGAATAAATGAATTTACCTGTTTGAGCTTCATATGTGCTTATTGATTGAAATCCGTCAGAGAAAATCACTACACTTTTTAATTCTTCCCCTTGTTCTGAAACATGATTTCTTTCCCAAGCTCCAACAAAACTTTGTGCGTTAGTATTTGTTATTGATAATATAAATATTGTCAGAATGATTGTTTTTTTCATTTTTTTTGTTTTAGATAAGAGACAACTTTTTTAGTAGCTCCTTGATTTTCTTTTATAAAGTTAAAATTAATTTGCCCCATTTTTTCTCTAGTTTTTTTATTATCCAATAAACCCTCTAGTTTAGTCTTAAAAGAGAGGTCATCTTTAATACTTAGAAAACCTTTTAATTTAATAAGCTCACTAACTTCTGGGAATTTTTGAAAATTTTTCCCAATTATAACAGGAATTTTGAAAACTGCAGGTTCTAAGGTGTTATGAAGCCCAGTGTTTCCCATTCCTCCACCCACATATGCAATGTCAGCATAGGCATAAACAGATGTCAACATCCCAACAGAATCTATAATAATAACAGAAAAATCTTTTCTGTTTGACTTTTTGAGTTCGGACATTAAAACTGTATTTCTATGAATAAGACTCCTCATTTTCTTTATTTTAACTAAATTAATTTCATGAGGAGCAATTATAAAACATACATCCTCTTTTATATAATTATTGATGAACTTAATAATTATTTTCTCATCTTTTTCCCATGTACTGCCTGCAACTATGCATTTTTTAGAACCCTTAAATTCACTAAGATGTTCGATTTTTTTGTTTTGGTTTGGAAGTTCTATAACTCTTTCAAATCTAGAGTCTCCCATTATACTACAATTATCAAAATTATTTTTATTTAATAAATTTTTTGAGATTTCATTTTGAACAAAAAAATGACTGAATACTTTTAATTTTTTTTTCATCCAAAATCCCCAGGGTTTGAAAAACCAATGATTTTCTCTAAAAGATCCAACAATAAGATAGGTTGGTGTTTTCTTTTTTTCAAGAAATTTTAGAAAATTTGGCCAAAACTCGTATTTAACAAATATTGCAATTTTCGGATCAATTAATTCAATAAATGTTTTGGCATTGTAATGGGAATCTATTGGTAAATAAACGGTAAGGTCACTTATTAAGTTATTTTTTCTCAATTCATAGCCTGAAGAAGAAAAGAAAGAAAGAATTATTTTATGATCTTTATATAAGGATTTTATTTCTTTAAATACAGGAAGTCCTTGTTCGTATTCCCCTAAGGAAGCTACATGAATCCATATGTATTTTTCATTTTTAGAAACATATAATTTTAATTCGTTAAAAGTTTTTTTTCTCTCGCTAATGAATTTAAAAATCTTCTTGTTAAAGTGTTTACAAACATGCAGAATTAATTGAATTATAAAGATAAATAAATTGTAGAGTGTGTTCATTCTATAATAATTATACTAATGTAGTATTTTGTAAATATATTTAATATTAAAGCTTTTTAATTTATTAATTTGGTATAAAATTTATATATGAAAAAAATCCAAATGGTTGACCTACAAAGTCAGTACAAGGATATAAAGGAGAAAGTGGACGTTTCTGTAATAAATATTATGGAAAACGCTTCATTTATTAATGGACCATCTGTAAAAAGTTTTCAAAAAAATTTAGAAAATTATTTAAATATAAAGCATGTAATTCCTTGTGCAAATGGTACTGATGCCCTACAAATAGCAATGATGGGTTTAAACTTAAAGCCAGGAGATGAGGTGATTACGGCAGATTTTACTTTTGCCGCTACAGTTGAAGTCATCTCTCTATTAAATTTAACACCAGTTTTGGTTGACGTAGATTTGGAAACTTTTAACATAGATTGTGATAAAATAAAAAAAGCTATTACCTCTAAAACTAAAGCAATTGTTCCTGTTCATTTATTTGGACAATCAGCAAATATGGAAGAGATAATGAAAATTGCAGATGAAAATAATCTGTTTGTGATTGAAGATAATGCACAAGCAATAGGATCGGAATATGAATTTAGCTCAGGTGAAAAAGTAAAAACAGGAACTATTGGTAATATTGGTACAACTTCTTTCTTTCCTTCAAAAAACCTTGGTTGTTTTGGAGATGGAGGAGCTTTGTTTACTAATGATGATGATTTAGCTCACGCAATAAGAGGAATAGTAAATCACGGAATGTATAAGCGTTATCACCACGATGTGGTTGGAGTAAACTCGAGATTAGATTCTATTCAAGCTGCAGTTCTTAATGTAAAAATACCATATTTAGATTCATACAATAAAGCACGTCAAAATGCTGCACGCGCCTACACAGATGCTTTAAAGAATATAGAAGGCCTAATAACTCCTAAAGCTGGAAAAAAGTGTACACAAATTTGTGAAAATTGCGATTGTCACGTATTTCATCAATACACTATTTGTATATTAAATAACAAAAGAGATAGCCTGGCAAAGTATTTGTCAGATTTAAATATTCCTTTTGGTATTTATTATCCAATTCCTCTACATAAGCAAAAAGCTTATTTGGATTCAAGATATAATGAAAATGATTTTTTTAATACTAATCTTTTAAGTGAGCAAGTCATCTCTCTTCCAATGCACTCAGAACTAGAATTAGATCAAATTAATTTTATTTGTGAAAAAATAAATTCTTTTTTAAAGTAAAGGTGCACTGACTAATGCTTCTCTGTTAATTTTTTTAATCAAGCCTTGTAAAACTTTTCCAGGTCCAACTTCAATGAACTCGGATGTACCATCATTAATCATTTGGTTAATACTTTGGGTCCATCTTACTGGAGAGGTTAACTGTGAAATTAAATTTTCTTTTATTCTATTAACAGAAATTTCTCCAATACCATTAACATTTTGATATATTGGACAAGTCGGTTTATTAAACTCCGTCTCATAAATAGCATTTGACAATTCTTTTTTTGCTTCGATCATTAATTCAGAATGAAATGCTCCGCCTACAGGAAGAATTAAAGCTCTTCTAGCTCCTTTTTCTGTTAGTATTTCACAAGCCTGTTTAACAGCTCTTTTTTCACCAGAAATAACAACTTGGCCTGGACAGTTATAATTTGCAGCGACCACTGTTCCATTAATATTTTTACATACACTTTCAATGATTTCGTTGTCAAGAGCAAGGATAGCAGCCATAGTGCCTTCTGAGTTTTCACAAGCTTTTTGCATAGCCTTTGCTCTAACAGAAACAAGCTTCAGACCATCTTCAAAACTTAAAACATCTGACGCTACGAGAGCAGAAAATTCTCCAAGAGAATGACCAGCTACTTTATTAGGTTTAAAAGAATCCCCCAATACTTTAAGAATAGCTATTGAGTGGATAAAAATTGCAGGTTGAGTTACTTTAGTTTGTGTTAAATCTTCCTTTGTTCCATCAAACATAATTTTAGCTATATTAAATCCTAAAATATCTTCAGCATTATTAAACATTTCTTTTAAAAAAGTATGTTTTTGATAGAGGTCATTACACATTCCTGGGAATTGTGATCCTTGACCAGGAAAAACGTATGATTTCATGTGTTATTTTTTATTATATCGAATAAAAGTAAAGTCAAACTGATGCTTTTCATCTTTAAATCTTTCTTCTCTACTAACTTCGTTCCACAGTTTGTAATCAATTTCAGGGAAATATGCATCTCCTTGTGATTCAGTATGAACCCTTGTTAATTCAATTCTATCAGACAATACCATGCTTTGACTATATATCTCTCCCCCTCCAATAATAAATGGTTGTTTGTCATCCTTGGCTTTTTCTAATGCTTCGTGTATAGAGTGAACTACAGTAGCATCTTTAGCTATGTAATCAAGCTTTCTTGTCACAACTATATTGGTTCTGTTGGGTAGAGCTTTAGGCATAGATTCAAAAGTCTTACGACCCATAATTACACAGTGACCTTTTGTAAGTTCTTTAAAGTGTTTTAAGTCATCAGAAAGATGCCAAATCAATTTATTGTTATTTCCTATTACATTATTTGCAGATGCAGCAGCAATTAGAGTAATACAACTACTTGAATTATTTTGATTGAATATTTCTGATTCTGCTTTAATTCTTGCTTCTTTTTCAAATTCCATTTTTAACTTGGTAATTTTTAATTCTTGTTTGGAAACTAATTTTTTTATTTGCTCTCTTTCCCATTTATCACCCATAAATTTATTCGTTATAAAAACGTTATAAAAGTGTATCAAGAATATTAAAAACCATAATGCAATAGCTAAATAAGACCAGGGATAGTCAAAAAGCACAACTTCATCTTTAAACCCAAATAATAAATTAAATGTTAAAAAGGACATGTTCCCAAAAAACATAATGGAAAAATGGTAGAATAATCTTTTTTTTTGTCTTATTCTGTTTTGGGCATTTTCAACAAGATTTATTTGATCTTGATTAATTCTGTCATTACTTTTAATTGGCATAAATTAAAATCTTAAATGGTAAAAGTAAGATTTTAAAATAAATTATTAATGCCTTAACTTTATTATGTGAATTTTAAGATAGCAAAAAAATATACATATTTTGATTCAGCTAAATCTTCCGGGATATATAAAGAGCTTTTTGAATGGAGAAAAAATCACGATAGAATGTTACTGGAAAAAGGAAGTCAGTTTAGATCTGATAAAGAAGATTTTATTGATGAAATTAGAAATGGAGTAGGAAATTTTTTTTATACAAATAAAGCGGATGTTTATTTAACTCAAAGTTTTTCAGTTGGGTTCAAATCATTATTAAATATTTTAGATTCTAATTTAAAATTCTTGCTTATTGAAAACGATTATCCCTCTATTTTAGAGCAAGTAAAAACTTGTGGTTTTGATTATGCCTTAATTAAAAACAACAATAAATTGGAAGAGACTATTTTAATTGGAATAGAGAATTATAAACCTCAAGTTTTAGTTTTGACTATCGTACAATATATAAATGGTTTTTTGATAGATATAAATTTTTTAAAAAAATTAAAGAAAAAGTGTCCGCAACTATTAATTATTGCAGATGGAACTCAGTTTTGTGGAACAAAAGATTTTAATTTTGAAAAATCCCCTTTTGATGTTTTGATATCAAGTGGTTATAAGTGGCTTTATAGCGGTTATGGTAATGGATTTATATTATTAAAAAAAAAAA
>TARA_B110000238_G_C16142715_1_pt1 | contig 11508 bp, 10 predicted proteins | sample TARA_B110000238 | Tara Oceans TARA_B110000238 (sample SAMEA4397569) | marine metagenome | biome: Polar Biome; feature: [SRF] surface water layer (ENVO:00010504); material: water (ENVO:00002006), including particulate matter (ENVO:01000060) such as... | depth 5 m | reverse complement strand
AACCCTTTTTTAGCTATGTTTTTAAAATTGCAATTATTCCAATTTTATTAGCTGTAGCTTCCGTTTTATATATTTCTTATGCAAGTTCAAAAGCGTTTTCAGGGATAGACGTAGAAAATTTAAACACATTTAATGATGAAAACCTCTTTGGTAATTCTGTAGAAATTATTGTCGCTGTTTTTTTAATGATGGTCTTCTATTTAGTTGCCTACGTGATGGTAAATATTGGTTCTTTATATTACATAAAATCATATATTGAAAACAAAGGGCAGGTAAACTTTGAGGAGATTAAGCAAAAGGTAGGAGAAAAATTTTGGGCTTTTGTTGGCCTAGGTATTTTAATAGGACTTATTGTTTTTGCGAGTATGATTCTCTGTTTTTTTCCAGCAATTTATACAGGTATTGTATTGTCTTTAGCCTCATCAATTTTAGTCTTTGAAAACAAAACCGTTTCGAATGCTATTGGAGATAGCTTTAATTTTATAAAAGGGCATTGGTGGGAAACTTTTGGAATTTCTATTGTTATCGGTATTTTGGTTTCAATATTGAGCTACATTTTTTCAATACCAGTTGTTATCTATCAACTTATTCAAGGAATGTCTTTGCTAGGAACAGACGACCCTACTCAAATGATGGGTATGTTTTCAGATCCAGTATATTTAGTGTTAAACGTCATTGCAAATGCTGGTCAGTTTTTGTTTTCTAGCATCACTTTAATTGCAACAGTTCTCGTGTATTTTGACATTAACGAACAAAAAAATGCCTCCGGGACATTAAATGAAATAGACGGTTTAGGAAGATAAGCAGTGAACAAAATTCTCATTTACATATCCTTTTTGCTTTTATCAGTCAGTGTTTTTTCACAAGAAAAAATTACAGATATTAAGATTGACTCTTCTAGTGTAACACAAAAGAAGTTTGATCAAAAGGCGTTGGATGATTTTAAAAGTCAAGACGATTTTAATTACAATGTAAAGTTGCAAGAAGAGAATATATTTGAAAAAGTATGGGCCTGGTTGGGCAGAGTAGTCAAAAGAATACTATCCATTATTTTTGATGATATTGGACCAGCAGTTGGAGTATTAGCAGCAATCGTGAAAGCAATTCCATGGATTGTTTTAGGACTCTTACTTTTTTTTATTCTTAAGTTTTTCTTGAATGTAAATACCAGAAACGCGACCGATTCACTCGAAATAGTTCCTGCAATTCACTTGACGAACGATGAAGAACTAATAAAAAATCAAAATGTAAGCGCGCTAGTACAACAGGCAATTCAAGAGAAGAATTACAGATTGGCGGTTCGTTTTTATTATTTACTAATTTTACAAAAGTTAACGGACAAAGAGTTGATTGTTTGGCAGCAAGAAAAAACAAACGAAGATTTTATACGAGAAGTAGCGCATCTCAAAATTGCTTCAGATTTCACCGAAACAACCCGATTGTATGATTTTGTTTGGTATGGTAATTTTGAAATTAATGAAGCAGAATTTTTAAAAGCAGAACCCCTATTTCACACATTGATAAAAAAGATTCTTGGATAAAAAAATAAAAATATACATTGCAATTTTTATAGCCATCGTGGGGGGTATAATGTATGCAGATGCCACAAAAATAAAACCAATTAGTTGGTTTCCAAGTTATGCAGCAAAGCATAAAACTCCTTATGGAACTTATGTTTTAAAAACGCAGTTGCCAAGTTTTTTTTCAAAAACACCCGTAAAAGTAATCAAACAAAACCCCTTTGGTTTTTTAGCAGATACCACAAGATCGGGTACCTATTTTTTTGTAAACGGGTATCTAAACTTTGATAAAGCGGAATTTAAAAGACTCCTTGCTTTTGTTGCTAGAGGAAATACTGTTTTTGTAGCCGCCAATGGCGCTAATATTGACACTTTAGGCCTAGAAACCAAACAAATTGTAACTACTGCTTTAGAGGAGAAGTTTAAAATAGCGCTCTTAAATCCAGCTTTTAATGAAGATACTTTTACTTTTGATAGACCCACGACAAATTTAATTTTCTCTAAAATAGATACTTTAAAAACAACTGCTTTAGGGAAGTTAATGGTTACAAATGAAGCTGGTGATGCAGTTGCAGAAGGAGTTAATTTTATAAAACACCTACATGGAAAAGGAGCTTTTTATTTCCATACTGCCCCTTTGTTATTTACAAATTACAATCTGTTAAAAGCGAAAAATTACACCTACATAGAAAATGTGCTTTCCTATTTAGATACAGATCAAGCCCTTCTTTGGGATGCCTATTATAAGACAGGGAAAAGTAAAATAACCTCACCAATGCAATACGTTCTAGGGTCTAAAAACTTAAAATGGGCCTATTATATGGGACTCATTGGGATTATTTTCTTTGTAGTTTTTAAATCGAAAAGAGTTCAAAGATTCATTCCTATTGTAGTTCCGTTAAAAAATCAAACCATTGCATTTACAAGAACAATTGCGAATATTTATTATGAGAAATCAGAACATAAAAGTATTGCCACGCATAAAATATCGTATTTCTTAGAACACATTAGAACAAAGTTACACCTGCCAACAAGTGTTATAAATGAATCTTTTTACAATCATTTAGCAGCAAGAAGTGGTAACAACAAAGAGGAGGTACTTTCTTTGTTTGAAACAATTGATGCCATTGGTACATTAAAGAACATTACAAAAGAACAGTTAGTAACATTAAATAATAAGATTGAGTCTTTTATGGAGAAACAATCTAGGTCTTAAAATAAATAATATGGAAAACACAGAAAATCAAACTCAAGAAGAAAATTCATTTTCAAATAGAATCGATTTATCACAATTAAAAACGGCTGTTTTAGCCATCAAAGAACAGCTAAGAAATGTTATTGTTGGACAGGATGACTTTATCGAATTGTTGTTGGTTTCTTTATTGGCGGACGGGCATGTTTTAATAGAAGGAGTCCCTGGGGTTGCGAAAACAGTGACCGCAAAATTATTGGCCAAAACAATTGCAACCGACTTTAGTCGAATCCAGTTTACACCCGATTTAATGCCTTCAGATGTACTTGGAACTTCCATCCTAAATATGAAGACGTCCGATTTTGAGTTTAAAAAAGGACCCATATTTTCCAATTTAGTGCTTATTGATGAAATCAATAGAGCGCCTGCAAAAACACAAGCTGCTTTGTTTGAGGTTATGGAAGAAAAACAAATTACCATCGATGGTACTCAGTATAAAATGAAGCCCCCTTTTATGGTATTGGCAACACAAAATCCAATCGAACAGGAAGGAACGTATGCATTGCCAGAAGCGCAATTAGATCGTTTTTTATTTAAAATTAATGTTGGGTACCCAAATTTAGAAGAAGAAACTCAAATAATTTCAGCACACAACAAACGAAGAGGTGCCACTCCACAAACTTTGGTAAAAGCCGTATTGTCTGAAGCAGAATTAGCTTTATTTAGAGATCAAATTTTCGATATTTTAGTTGAAGAAAAAATAATACAATACATTGCAACAATCATTTCAAATACAAGAAACCATCCGCATTTATTTTTAGGAGGTTCACCAAGAGCAAGTATTGCTGTTTTAATGGCCTCGAAAGCATTTGCAGCAATCAATGGCCGCGATTTTGTAACTCCAGAAGATGTAAAGAAAAGCTTATTTCCTGTCTTAAGACATCGTGTAATGTTAACACCAGAAAGAGAAATGGAAGGTATGACAACCGACAAGGTCATCGATATGATTATTCAATCCGTAGAAGTACCAAGATAATTTGAAGTTTTATAAATCACTCTATATTCACAGTCATTTTTTCGCTTATATAAGCGGAGTTGCTGCGCTATTTTTAATTTCGTATTGGTTTCAAATTTTTTACAATCTAGCCTGGGTAGCTACATTAATTTTAGTTGTTTTTGGATTGTTTGATTTGTTTTTGCTTTTCAATACAAAAAAAGGAATCTATTCCAAACGAACCTTACCAGACAAATTTTCTAATTCCGATGAAAATCCGGTCGCTGTCTTTTTAGAAAACAACTATTCGATTCCCGTTTTCTTAAGTGTTGTTGATGAATTGCCAATACAATTTCAAAAAAGAGATTTTGAATATACTACAGAGCTCAAAGCATCCGAAAGTGAAACGTTTCAGTATACTATAATTCCTTTTGAAAGAGGGGAGTATTTTTTTGGGAATATCAATGTGTATGCTTCTTCTTCGTTGAAAATATTTGCCAGAAAGTATCAATTTGATAACGAGAAAAAAGTCGCTGTGTACCCTTCGTACATTCAAATGAAAAAATACGAGTTCTTAGCGATGAGCAATCGATTGACTGAATTTGGATTGAAAAAAATACGAAGAATTGGGCATACTATGGAGTTTGAAAAAATTAAAAACTATATAGCTGGAGACGATATTCGAACGATTAACTGGAAAGCAACTGCGAAGCGAGGCGCTTTAATGATCAATCAATATCAAGATGAAAAGGCGCAACCTATTTATTCAATTATTGATACGGGCAGGGCTATGAAAATGCCGTTCGAGGAATTGAAACTGTTAGATTACGCCATCAATGCAACCTTGGCTTTTTCTAATATTGCTTTGTTGAAAAACGATAAAGTGGGCATGATGACCTTTTCTAAAAAGGTAGATAATGTGGTTGCAGCCAACAATAAAAAAACAAACCTATCTGTTTTAAATGAAGTTTTATACAATGTGAATACCGAGTTTAATGATCCCGATTTTGGATATTTATACGGAACAATTAAGAGAAAAATAAACCAGCGAAGTTTGCTTATTTTGTATACCAATTTTGAACATATTTCTGCATTAAAAAGACAATTACCGTATTTAAAATCGATAGCAAAAAGCCATCTTCTCGTCATGGTATTTTTCGAGAATACTGCTTTGGACGAAATGATTAAAGAAAATGCAGAAGATGTACAGTCTATTTATCATAAAACAATTGCAGAAAAGTTCTCTTATGAAAAACGCTTAATCGTAAAAGAATTAGAGAAGTCTGGTGTGCATTCTATCTTAACCAAACCAAGTCAGTTATCTGTGAATGTAATTAATAAGTATTTAGAATTTAAATCTAAAGGGCTCATTTAAACAAAAAAAAGAGACGTTGGCTTCTCTTTTAGAACGATATTCGTTTCTTATTTATTCTTCTGTTGCTACTTTTGGTTTTTCAATATTCAACTTCACCATTACCAATTCTGTAATGTCAAAGTCACTATCAATATATGCAAACTCATTTCCTTGAAGCGTTAAAATCTGTGTATAATTGTTTTCCTTGGCTACTGCTCTAATTGCCTCACCAAGCTTATTATACAAAGGCCTCATCAACTCATTTTCTTTTTGTCGCATTAATTGTGTTCCTGCTTCTTTTGCTTTACTAACTTCAGCTTCAAATTTCTGTATTTCAATTAATTTTACGGTTTTGGTATCTTGAGAAATGCTATCGGAAAGGTCTCTAAATTCGTTCAAACTGTTTTGATATGCTGTTACTTTTAGTGCAAAAACCGAATCTAATCTTTCTGCATACCCTTTGGTTAGCTTGACTACTATTTTGCCTTCGGGCATTACACTTAGTAAGTAATCGCTGTTTACGGTTCCAACTTTAGATTGTGCTACGGCAATGCTACTTATTAAGAGAGCAAATAAGATACTAGTTTTTGATTTCATGTTCTTTATTTTGTTGGGCAAAGATATAAAAGGGATTGACTTAGAGAAATTACTTTTCTTTAAAAGTGTTCATTTTTTCTGAAATTACAGAAATAATATTCTCAATATCAGTTTTAGTGTCAAACCATAGAGTTTCTTTGTCTCTTTTGAACCAGGTTAATTGTCTTTTTGCAAAACGACGTGTATTTTTTTTAATTTCCGAAATGGCAAATTCTTTGGTAAATTCTCCATTAAAAAAAGAAAATAATTCTCGATATCCTACAGTTTGCAGCGCATTGAGTTGTCTGTGTTCATAGAGTGACTTTGTTTCTTCCAACAAACCGTTTTCCATCATACAGTCAACTCGCAAGTTTATGCGATCATATATAAACAGCCTGTCTGCATCCAATCCAATTTTTATTGAAGTAAAATTTCTTGGTGCTTTAGGCTTGTTTTTAAAACTAGAGTAGGGAAGTCCGCTTCCAATACAAACTTCTAGGGCTCTAATGACGCGTTGAGGGTTGTCTATGGCAATGTTTTGATACGTTTCTATATCTAGTTCCTTTAGTTGGTTTTGTAACGATTCCAAACCGTTTGTCGTAAACTCTAAATTCAATGCATCTCTTATGGATGGAGTTACTTTTGGAAATTCATCCAAACCTACTAATACCGAATCTACATACAACCCGCTACCGCCTACCATGATTTGAACAGGGTTCTCTGTAAACAATTCATTCAGTTTTTTCAAAGCATCTCTTTCAAACTGTCCTACATTATAGCCTTCAAAAATACTTTTATGTTGAATGAAATGATGATTAGCAGCGGCAAGTTCAACTGTTTCTGGAACGGCAGTACCGATTTTCATTTCTTTAAAAAACTGACGAGAATCACAAGAGATAATTTCGCTTTTAAAATGATTTGCGAGTACAATACTGAGGGCTGTTTTACCAATTGCAGTTGGACCAACAATGGTAATTAGAAAATTTTGTATTTCTTTCATTCGTTTAAAATACTTCCGCAATGATAGCAAAATTCTGCATTGTCTTTATGTGCATCTTTCAAACAATTTGGACAAGATTGTGTATTGTTGTCGATATTGTTTGTGTTTTTAGAAATTTCTGAACTTACAATCCCCGTTGGAATGGCAATAATACCATATCCTAAAATCATAATGATACTAGCGATGAGTTGCCCAAGAGGTGTTTGCGGTGCAATGTCTCCAAAACCTACTGTTGTGAGGGTAACAATTGCCCAATACACACTTCTAGGGATGCTTGTAAATCCATTTTCTTCTCCTTCTATCATGTACATAACCGTACCTAAAATAATACAAACGATGACAACGAAAAATAAAAATACTGCAATTTTGGCCCTGCTGGCTTTTAAAGCAACGATTAAGGTGTTGGAAGCACCTACATATCTCGTGAGCTTTAGTATTCTAAAAACCCTTAATAGGCGCAATGCTCTAAAAGCTGCTAAGTGATGTGATCCTACAAATATAAAAGAGAGGTATTTAGGTATGGTCGAGAGTAAATCGATGATGCCATAGAAACTAAAAATATATTTAAAAGGTTTTTTTATTGAAATCAGTCGTAAGATATATTCCACAGAAAATAGCAATGTAATCACCCATTCAGAGATGTCTAGATAGGTGTGATATTTTGTGTCAAAACTTTCAACACTTTCTAACATTACAAGAAGAATACTCGCAATAATAGCAATTAAAAGAATGACATCAAAGAGCTTTCCTTCTTTGGTATCTGCTTCATAAATAATTTCATGAAGACGCTGTTTCCAAGTCGTTTTTTTTATTGCTGAGTTCACGTTTTTATTTGTGTGTTTGTGGTAACGAAGTTATGCTATTTTTTTATTAATGATATATAGGATTTTTCTGCTTGAATAATTCGATTATAAAACTCTTTTAAGTAAAAGTAATCCTGTTCTGTATATATTTTTTTACGAATGTTGATTCTTAAATAAATTGCAATCGTATTTCCGTCTACTTTAGAATTTAATAGTACTCTCCCGCCTTTGTTTGGCAATCTTAATTGCATTTCTTTAGGAATATTTTCCACAGTGTACCCATCTGGTAGGGTTAGTTTAATAGCATAATTAAGCTTTCTTGGGTGTCCAAAATCAACAAGATAATTACGCTCTTTTAATTTAAAAGGGTTTACGCCAATTTTATCAAAGAAAAAAGGATTGATTCTTAGGTTTGCATTCAGGTCTAATTCTGTTTCTAAATTTATTTTTAGTTTTTCAACGAATGGTTTGGAGAGTTCTTTTAAATTTTCGTGCGTATACCCTTCGATTTCTAGATTTGAATATTCAGTTTCTAAGTCTTCTAAATACGTCTCTTCGGAAGTTATCGATACCTTTTCTCTTTGCTGTGCTGCAAAATAACCGACTCTAGAAATGATCATATCTCCTGTTAAATTACCATCGGCTTCTAAAACTAAATTCGAAGAAATACTTTTTGCAGAATTTAATCTGGGCAGTATCTTTTGCCAGTAACTCCCTTTTTTAAAATCTAAGACCCGCCCATCTCCATTGAGGCACCTGTATGGAATTTCACCAAAATCTAGGTACCGATCTGTAGCATCTAAAAAATAGTCATTCCCTTCCAAGACAACTTTTACAATGACATAATTAAAATCGAAAATAATCGGATACAACTTCGTCGGTAATCCGTTATTTCTGGTTGATAAAACAACCAATTTAGCATCTATTTTTGCTGCTAGTAAACTGTTGTATAAAGACAAGTTAATGCTCCCTACATCGCCCGATTTTTCAGTAAAAGCATTTTTAACTTTCACTTCTTCGTTGGTCCAGTTTTTTTTATTCCAAGTAAAATGATTTCGAATAAATTGGAACACCTTTTGCGTCCTTTTTAATTTGTTTTGTGTGTTTAAAATATCTTTTGGAATCCTTTTTTTAAAATACCCTTTTTTGGAAGTTTGTTTGTTGAAAAAATATTTTTTTAATCCTTTATCAGCGTTTTTCCAAGTTTTAGAGTGATTGGTTTTTTCTCCTCTAAAGGTAGTTGATGTTTTTAAGTCGAAAACAAGGCGTGCTATATATTTTTTTTTACTGAGCATATATTGTTCTTCTATAAAAGCAGGAACGTTGTATAAACCATATGAGTATATGGCGCAGGCGCCCTCTCCAATTCCGTCTACATAAATGCAGTTTTTTTTAACAGAGTTTTCTTCTTTGTCTAATTTTTTGATGCCAACGCTTCGAATGTAGTATTCGTAATTTCCTAAAATGGCCGCATCAAATTCGCTTTTTATTTTTGGAATATCAGATTGAAACTCCCAATCAGAGATACTCAAATAAGGAGAGATAATACTGTAGGAATATTCTATGACACTACCTTCTTTAATATTGGGCAATGTAAATTTAATAGATGTATAATTTTTGGATTCTTTCGTTTCGAATACTTCCGATTTTTTTAAGGAACTCTTTATTATTAAACCTTTCTCGGTTAGATTGTAAGTAATTGCCTTTACAGAACGTATTTTCTTTTTTTTGTATAAGTATAGTGCTACTGTAGCTAAATCAAATTTTGAAGCATCAAAAATTTTAATGCGATAATAATAATCTGTTTTCGATTGATACTTGTCTTTAGCACTTGTGTAGTGGTTGGCGTGCTCGTATAAAACAACGGCACCTGCTAAGGTGTCTTTGTCATATCGAATCATTTGCAACTCTTTAAGTGTCGTTTGTCCCATTCTTGTAGAACGTTTTTCTTGCAGATTTGTTAGCGAATTAACCTCATTTTTTTTCGCGTTTATAGTTAACGAAACTACAAACAATAGCAAAGCAATCTTTTTCATTATAAGCGTATTATTTTTTGAACATTGTTTTTTTTGAGGTAGTTTTTTATAATCGTTTTAGAAATTTCTTTATTTTCAAAAGGGGTTAGTACTTTCTTTAAAATATCAATTTTATTTTCTTGATACGCTAAATTTGTATATCCGTAGCCAAAAACGGTATTCCCTTCCACTAAAATAATGGCGTTTTCTCCCAATTCTCTCCCTTTTTCAATAATTAAAAAATCGTTATTATTAAAATGGTCGTTTATGAGTTTTGTGTTTTTCTTAAAGTTGAATTTTGGTGTTAATGTAGCTAACTCTATTTGATATTTTAACTTTGTAAATAAGTCATTTCCTGTTTTTTCAAAGGTAATAGAGGCAGTTCTTTCTTGAATTTTCAGGGCTCTTTTGGTATCTTTTGCAAACAACTGATTTACGGCTGCTTTTATATTTTTTCCTTTCCCAATATAAATGATGGTTCCCCCAATATTATGCACATAAAAAAGTCCTTGTGCAGTGGGTAGACTCTCTAAAATGAATTGAAATTTTTGTTTTTCTGTTCTATTGTCAAAATATTTGATGGTTTCTTGAAGAATGTTTTTTTGTACGTCTTTCTGTAGCAATAATTTAAATAATTGTACCGTAGCCAACGCGTCTCCATTTGCTCTATGTCTATCTGTAATAGGGATTCCTAGTGATTTCACCAACTTCCCTAAACTGTATGAAGGTTCATCTAAAATAAGTTTTTTACTCAATTCTACAGTACACAACGTGTTTCTGTCAAACTCAAAGCCTAATCTGGAAAATTCAGTACGTAAAATCCGATAATCAAAAGAGGTATTATGTGCAACCAAAATACAGTCCTTAGTAATTTCTACAATCCGTTTTGCGACTTCATAAAATTTAGGAGCATTTCGCAACATTTTACTGTTGATACCGGTTAGTTTTACAACAAATTCTTGGATTTCTTTTTCAGGATTTACCAAACTAATAAATTGGTCTACTGTATTTTGACCGTCAAATTTATAGATGGCGATTTCTGTTATGCCTTCTTCGTTAAATTTACCTCCTGTAGTTTCAATATCTAAAATTGCGTACAAATTTCTTTTTCTTTAATGATAAAATTAAGCAATGTAATTGCGACTACCAAATATGGCACTTCCTACGCGTATCATATTGCTTCCGTTTTTAATTGCTAAAGGGTAGTCTCCACTCATTCCCATAGAGAGTAAATTCAATGTGCAATTAGCACGAACTGTTTTTGTAGTTTGGATGTCGAAGAATTGTTTTAGAGAATCAAATTCTTCCTCTAGTTGTTGCTGATTGTCTGTAAATGTCGCCATTCCCATAAAGCCAACAATTGAAATATTCTGAAGTGTTGCCAACTCTTCTGAAGTAATAATTTCTTCAATGGCATCAAAAGACAACCCAAATTTAGAATCCTCTTTGGCTATTTTGGCCTGTAATAAACAGTTGATTACACGATTGTGCTTTTTAGCTTGTTTGTTAATTTCTTTTAAGGTTTTAAAAGAATCTACCCCATGAATTAAATCGACAAAGTGCGCCATATATTTCACTTTATTACGTTGTAAATGACCAATCATATGCCATTGAATGTCTTTGGGTAGGGCATCAAACTTTTCTGCCATTTCTTGAATCTTATTCTCGCCAAAAATTCGTTGCCCAGCATCATAAGCTTCCTGTAAGTCAGCAATGGGTTTTGTCTTTGAAACTGCCACTAGGGAAACTTCTTTAGAAATGGACTCTTTTATTTTTTGTAAATTTTCTTTAATCATTTTATTGTAAATTGCTTAACCCAATAGCGCAATAATTTGCGATGCCAACTCCGTGCCAATTCTATCTTGTGCTTCTTTAGTAGCAGCTCCAATATGTGGGGTTAAAGAAAGTTCTGGGTTCATTAACAGTTGCATTTCTGGAGTGGGTTCTTTTTCAAAAACATCCAAACCTGCAAAAAGTACTTTTCCTTCTTCAATAGCATTGACCAACGCAATTTCATTGATAACGCCTCCTCTTGCAGTGTTTATGATTCCAAC
>TARA_B110000238_G_scaffold79076_1_pt1 | contig 11572 bp, 9 predicted proteins | sample TARA_B110000238 | Tara Oceans TARA_B110000238 (sample SAMEA4397569) | marine metagenome | biome: Polar Biome; feature: [SRF] surface water layer (ENVO:00010504); material: water (ENVO:00002006), including particulate matter (ENVO:01000060) such as... | depth 5 m | reverse complement strand
ATAATTTAAAGCAATATTTTACTCGTAACATAAAACCAGCAAAGCAAAAATTCAGAAATAAAATGAAATTGATTGATTTTAACTGTTATTTACTAGATAACGGGCTAAGTATTCTTGATAAATGTACCATGGCAGCCTCTATCGAGGGTAGAGTCCCATATCTTGACCATAAAATTCTGGAATATGCCTTTAATGAAAATAATGTTGAGAATCAAAAAGAAAACTATGCTACATCTAAGCAAGTGCTGCGAGATATTATAGAAAATAGTGAGATCTCTTACCTCGCCAAAAGAAATAAGCTTGGTTTTAATATGCCTATAAATAAGATTTTAGAAAATGATAAAAATAAAGAAATTATCAAAGAAACAATAGAGGCGGCAAAATCAAAACTTGAAAAATATATTAACTACCCGCTATATTTAAAAATGATTATCGATAATAAGCCATGTTTTTCAGAAAACATTCTGTCAATATATGTTTTATCAAAATGGTTAAAAACACGGAATATAAAATGATATCGATAATATGCCCTTGCTATAATTCTATCGAGACCATAAAGGGAGTATTTGATTCAATTTCTTCTCAGAAGAACATGAAATTTAAGATTGAGGTTATTTTTGTTGACGATGGTTCAATGGATAATACTGTTAATTTAATTAACTCAGAGATCAAAAGATTACATACCAAAGGAATAGCTGCATATTTATACACTAGCCGACATAAAGGTCCTGGTGCCGCAAGAAACATTGGTATTAAAAAATCAATTTATAAATATATTGCCTTTATTGATTCTGATGACACATGGTATGAAACAAAGATTGCTATTTGCGAACAAGCAATTCTAGCTAACCCTGGGTCTAATATATTCATTCATGATGAAACCTATATAAGAAATAACAAGGAGAGCAGTACTATTGTAAATGGTGTTCATGCTAATCCCTTAAAAACTTCCTTATATGTTAAAAACTGTTTATCAACGTCTGCTGTCATAGTAAAAAAAGAGTTATTAACAAAGTATGGGGACTTTGATCAAAGACTGATGTCAAGTCAAGACTATGATTTATGGTTAAAACTATCACCTTATCTCGTGCTTCATAAGATTAATGATATTTTAGGCGAATACCATGAAACCAGTAACAGCATAACTGCTAAATTTTATTTCTATAGAGTATTTGATCAACTGTTGATTGCTCATAGATATAAAAGATATGTTACAATTCACCAGTATTACTTTAAGATACTTAAAATAATATTTAGCAAACAATGGTTTTATGGATTAAAAAATATGTTTTTTGGGGATAATTCACATAATTATTAATCTATGGATATTGAGAATATTAAAATATTAATTTTAGCTGGTGGTTTTGGGACCCGCTTAAGAGATGTGGTTAGCGATGTGCCTAAACCTATGGCCCCTATAAATAAAAAACCTTTTCTTTTACATAAAATTGAAAAGATAAGAAAGTATCTGCCGAAGAATCAAATATATTTACTAACACATCATATGTCAGATATAATAGAAGAATATTTTAAAGGATATTCAAATATACATTTTATCAAAGAAGAGCAAGCTTTAGGAACAGGCGGTTCAATTAAGAATGCTATTGCGATGATTGGCTTGCGAGATGAGGAAAGAATCCTGGTAATGAATGGGGATACGTACATTGAGCCTAACTATATTGATTTTATTGAGAATGCAACTCTAGAGATTAATATGATGACCAGTGTTGTAGAAGATTGTTCTAGATTCAATACCTTGAAGATTAAAAATAATAAGGTGATAGAGTTTAAAAAGAAAGATAGCGCTATCCGTGATGCCAGTATTAATATTGGCTGCTATATTTTTAATAATTTAAATTTCATTAAAAATATACCTGAAAAATGTTTTTCATTAGAAAATAAATTTAATGAGATGATTGATTCAATTAATATAAAATCTTATGAATATGGTGGTGTATTTATAGATATAGGAACGCCTGATGATTATCAAAGGTTAATAAATGAGAAGAATAATGAAAAAAAATAATTATAGTATAAAAAAAGATTCATGTATTGAAGATGCACTAAAATCCATTAATCTTAATGCGCTCGGCCTAATTTTCATAGAAGACAGAAAAAAAATAATTGGTATGGTAACAGATGGAGATATTAGAAGAGGATTAATAGCTCATAACAAACTAGATACATCGATTCTAAAAATAATGAATAAAGATTTTACATATCTTATAGATGGCGATGATACGAGAGAAAATATTTTAAAACTCCTTGATACAAGAATAAAAGCAATACCAGTTTTATCAAAGTCAAAAAAACTTATACGTTTAGTAACTGAAAAAACTATTGATTGGAATGAATCTAGCAAGGTTATTTCTAAAGCGAAGTCACCAGTACGTATAACTTTTTCAGGTGGAGGAACTGATTTAACAACTTATTTTTATAAAGCTAATGGTGTTGTATTTAATGCCACTATCAATAAGTTTACCCATGCAGTTCTTGAAAAAAGAGATGATGGTCTTATTAAAATTACTTCGCATGATTTGAAACAAGAAGTTCAATGTAATAATTTGGCTGACTTAAAATTAAACGGTGAGCTTGATCTTATAAAAGCTGTTTTAATTAATCTGGCACCCAGCTTCGGATTTAATCTCTATACTTACAGCGATGTTCCGCCTGGATCAGGATTAGGTGGCTCAGCAGTTTTAGTAAGCGCAGTGATTGGAGCATTCAATAATTTTAGAAAAAATAAATTAGATTTGTATGAAATAGCAGAGTTAGCATTTCATTCCGAGCGTATTGTTTTGAGTATGGATGGTGGATGGCAAGACCAATATGCTACAGTCTTTGGAGGTTTTAACTATATTGAATTCAGTGAAAAAGATAATACTGTTAATCCGTTAAAAATTACAAATAGTATAAAAAATGAATTAGAAGATTCTCTATTTTTATGCTATACAGGGAAAAATCATGATTCAGGAAAAATACATGATCACATAAGAATTCAAATGAAAAAGAATGATCAGAAAAAGTATGCTGAAAAATCTAAAGAAATTGCATATAAAATGAAAACCCGATTATTGCAAGGAAGACTTGATAGTTTTGGTAGCTTATTAGGTGAGGCCTGGAGTGCAAAAAAAATGTTTTCTAAAAAAATCAGTAACCTGTCACTAGATAAAATATATGACTATGCTATTAAAAATGGGGCAATAGGCGGAAAACTTTTAGGAGCGGGCGATGGAGGATATTTTCTTTTTTATGTCCCAACTCATAATAAAATAGATTTTATTAAGGCAATAAAAAGAAAAGGATTGTTTCTTGAAGATTTTACTTTTGATGACAATGGACTAAGGTCTTGGACAACTAAAGCTAAATTATGATAATTTCTGATTTTAAAATTAGTTCAAATAAACAGGTTTTTATTATTGCAGAAATAGGAATGAACCATAATGGTGTTTATGAAAATGCTATAAAACTTATTGATGAGTCTGTTAAGATTGGAGCAAACTGCGTTAAATTTCAAATGAGAGATATGAATGAATTATATTCTAAAGAAGCGTTAGATATGACTTCCGGTGACCTTTCTACGCAATATACTATAAAATTATTAAAGAAATTCGAGTTAAGTTTTACTAATTATAAAAACTTAGCAAAATATGCTAAGCAAAAAAAAATAATCTTTATGTGCACACCTTGGGATAAAAAAAGTGTTGATAAGCTTGAAAAAATTAATGTTCCTGCTTATAAATTAGCCTCAGCAGACCTTACCAATCTTGACCTAATTGATTATCTTTCAAAAACAAAAAAACCTATGATTTTATCAACAGGGATGAGTTCTGAGGAGGAAATAGAAGTGACTGTAAAGTATTTAAAACTAAAGAAAATAAATTTTGCTCTTTTACATACAAACTCAACATACCCAACACCCGTTAAAGATATAAATTTGAACTATATTGACAGATTGATTCAAAAATATAATATCCCCGTTGGATATTCTGGACACGAGAGAGGGACAGATTCAACTTTGTGTGCTGTCGCAAAAGGAGCATGTATTATTGAAAGGCATATAACCTTAGATAAAGAAATGGAAGGACCTGATCACACGGCTAGTCTTGATATAAAAGAATTCAAGGCTTTAGTTAAGTCTATTAGAAATCTAGAAATTAGCCTGGGTACGAATCAACCTAGAAAAATATCTCAAGGTGAATTAATCAATAGAGAGAATTTATCTAAAAGTATATTTGCAACTAAAAATATAAAAATAGGCCAGAAAGTTACCGCCAATATGATTGATATAAAGAGTCCTGGTCATGGGTTAAGTCCTCAGTACAAATCTATAATAATTGGTAAAAAAGTAGTAAATGAAATTAAAAAAGGTAAGGCTATTTTCATGTCAGATTTTAATAAAAAAGTCGTGCCAAAAGAAAACTATAAATTTAAATTAAAATGGGCAATACCTGTAAGAATACATGATGTAAAAAATTTACTTAAATTAACTAAGCCTAAGTTAGTAGAGTTTCATATGAGCTATGATGATCTCAATGAAAATATTTCTAAATATTTAAGTCCTAACAGACAGTGTGAACATATAGTCCATGCTCCAGAATTATTTGAAAATGACCATTTGCTTGATCTTTGCTCAACAAATAAATCTTATAGAGATCTATCTATTAAAAATTTACAAAAAGTAATAGATATGACTGTAAGGCTAAATGAATTTTTTCCTAAAACAAAAAATCCAATGATAATAATTAACTGCGGTGGTTTTACTAAGAATAATTTTTTCAATATTAATTTGAGAAATAAATATTATAATTTACTGATAGATTCATTCCGTAAGTTGAACCATAAGGATACAATGCTATTGCCGCAAAATATGGCTCCTTTCCCATGGCATTTTGGTGGCCAGAGATATCAAAACTTATTTATGAATCCAGATGAAATAATAAAATTTTCAAAAAATTCTAAACTATATATCTGTCATGATATATCTCACTCACATATGGCATGTAACTACTTTAATTGGAATCATTTAGATTATACAAAAAAAATAGCTAAATATGTGAAACATTATCATATTGCTGATGCATCTGGTGTAGATGGAGAAGGTATTCAAATAGGAGAGGGTACCGTAGATTTTAAAAATATTTTAAAAATTATAAAAGATAGTTTTTCCGGACAATCATTTATTCCCGAGATATGGCAAGGTCATAAAAATGACGGGGAAGGTTTCTGGGTCGCATTAAAAAAACTAGAGAATAAATTATGACAGCTAGAATTAAACCTTTCAGAGAAATTCATAATGATAGGATTAGTCTAATAGCATTAAATGAAAAATATATTAATGATATGTGGGAATACTCAAAAGAGTCAGAGTTATATCGGTTTCTTGAATATGATTGCCTAGATGATAAAAAAGCAACCTTAAATTATTTTAAAAAATTAGTTGAAAGAACAAAAAAAGAAAATTGTCATATATGGTTTATACAATTAATTGATAATAAAAAAGTTGTAGGAAGTATTAGTGCTCATCAGCTCGATCATTCTAGAAATTCATGCGAGATTGGTTTTGCTATCTCTCCAAATTATTGGGGACAAGGTATCTTTGATATAGTGCTCAGTACATTGGTAGAAGAACTCTTTAATTATTATAATATAAATAGAATTTCTGCTTTAACATACCGCGAGAATATTAGGTGCATTAAAAGTTTGGAAAAAAATAAGTTTAAAATAGAAGGATTACTCAAAGATTATTATAAAAGCAGTGATAATGTTCGCCATGATGCTTCGTTATTAGCACTGACAAAAAATTCATATAATAAAGTTCAGGAATAACAAGGATATGATTAATGTATTTATAACAGTTAGGTCTAAATCAACTCGATTACCTAATAAATGTTTTTTGCCATTTGGCAAATTAACTGTAGTGGAGCATGTAATGGCTAGAGCAAAGCATGCTAACTTGAGACCTATAATCTGTACAACTAACAATGCTGAAGATAAAGAAATAGTTGCGTTATCTAGAAAACATAATATTGATTATTTTTGTGGGTCAGAAATAAATAAACTAAAAAGATGGGATGACTGTTGTTTACATTATAACTTAAAATCATTTCATACTGTTGACGCTGATGATCCATTTTTTTGTAGCGATGAAGTGACGCGAAGTCATGAACTATTATTAACTGGATTTGATATGGTAACTCCTTCTCCATCATCATCAAATGGCGGGGCAACCGTAGGTTATTCCCTTACAGCAAATATTGTAAAGAAAGCTTGTCAAAACATCAAAGACAATACAGATACAGAAATGATGTGGGGTTATATGAACAAGGTAGAAAATATTAAGATTGCTAATCTAACTGACCCTCTTGACTCAATTATTAACGAAAGAATGACTCTTGATTATGAAGAAGATTACAAAAAATTATTAAAAGTATTGGAAATAGTTGGTCCTTTTGGAACAAGAAAAGAAGTATCGGATTGTTTAATTGAGAATAAACATTTTAAAGATATTAATGACTCGAAAAATGCTGAGTGGAAAAAAAATCAAATTAATAAGACGCTTAAGTAATGTTTACAATAATATTAAAAAATAACAATAGAATTAAATTTATGAAAATGGGGATTTATAATGTCTGAGGCAAATTGGAGATTTAAAGGGAATGAAAGAAAATATCTAGAAGAGGTTCTCGAGAGTGGGTTCAAGGCAGGTGCAGATGGAGCATTCAGCGCAAGACTTGAAAAACTTTTTTCTGAAACATACAGCGTTCCATATGCTATTACTTTTAATTCAGGGACAACTACGATGCATGCGTCACTACTTGCTATGGGCTGTGGTCCCGGAGATGAGGTTTTAACTCCTGCATTAACTCCATTAATGTGCGGATTAGCTCCACACTATACTGGCGCTACACCAGTTTTTGTTGACTCAGACCCTGATACATTTCTAATGAATCCTGAAGATATTGAGGCTAAAATAACTGAAAAAACAAAAGTGATATTAGTTACTCATATGTATGGTGGCGTTTGTGATATGGACCCAATCTTAGATTTGGCCAAGAAGCATAATATAAAGATATTAGAAGATTGCGCGCAATGCCATCTTGGAAAAGATGATAAGGGCAGGTTAGCAGGAACAATTGGAGACGTAGGTAGTTGGAGCTTTGAAAATAGTAAACAACTCACCTGCGGTGATGGAGGAATAGTGACCTGTCATGACGAGAAATTAGCTGCAAAAATCAGAAAACTTGGCGGTCTTGGTTTTAAGTCTTTAACTGCTACGAGTGGAAAAGTTAGAGTAGACCGAGATAAGCTGCAAAGCCCTGACTGGGAAAGATTTGAAATTATTGGTTTTAACTATAGGATGAATCAGATGGCAGCAGCTGTTGCATTAGCACAAACGGAAAGAGGAAATAGTTTTATAGAACTTCGAAGAGCTATGGGGAATGGATATTTATCATTATTGGATAACTCTTCTTTTTTACAGCCTCAGAAAATTAAACCAGGCTATCACCATACCTTTTATACATTTTCAGCAAAATATATAGGTGATCAACATGGAGTTAAATGGGAAGATTTTAGAAAAAAATATATGGAATCTGGTGGCGATGGCATTTACGCCGCATCTAAACTACTACACCAGGAACCTGCTTTTAGAGACAATAATATTGGATACGGAGAAACTCCAGTAGCAGTTGAATTGCAAAAAAAATTGATGAACTTTACAACTAATCAGGCAAATAAAGAGGAAAGAATGATACAGATGGAGGCTCTTCAGAAGACACTGAAGTATTTTGGAGATAAATAACTTTACTTTGTGTATTATCTTATTTAAATGAATGTATTAGACCAATATAAGCTTGATGGCAAATTAGCAGTCGTAACTGGTGGTGCTGGGTTACTAGGAATCAAGCATTGCGAAGGTCTGCTTGAAGCTGGTTCCTCGGTTATTGCTATTGATATTGATGGTGCTTCCTTGGCCTCTAATCTAAAAATTTTAAAAACTAAGTATAATGAAAAGCTTGTGACATATAAATGTGATATTTCAAACGAAATTGAAATTATCAATTTAAAGAAGAAAATATATGAAGAATTCAATAGATTCCCATGTATCTTGATTAATAATGCAGCTATTGACTCTAAGCAAGAGTGTGCGGAAAAAATTAACTCATCTAGGCTTGAAAATTTTAATGTTGATCAATGGAATTCCGAGATATCTGTGGGTTTAACTGGCTCAATGTTATGCGTGAAACACTTTGGTATTGAAATGTCGCATCAAAAAAAAGGGGTTATATTAAATATTTCTTCAGATCTAGGGATTATAGCTCCTAATCAAACATTATATGCTTCTAAGAAAACCAGCGATGACTCTCAAAACGTAAAGCCAGTGACTTATTCTGTTATCAAACATGGGCTAATAGGTTTAACTAGATATATTTCTACTTACTGGGCAAACAAAGGAGTTAGATGCAATGCTCTTGCTCCAGGCGGTGTTTATAATGGGCATTCTGATGAATTTGTATCTAAGATAAGTAATCTTATACCAATGGGAAGAATGGCTGAAATTGATGAATATAAGGCAACAGTAGTATATATGTGCAGTGATGCAAGCAGCTATATGAATGGAGCTATTATAAGCATTGATGGTGGCCGTACTGCTTGGTAAAAGCAGATATCTTGCTGTAAAGTTTAAATTTAATGAATAGTCTAATATTCTGTAGAAAAACTAGATTCCAAAAAATTTTTTTTTGGATGCAAAAGTATGCGAGTAATGCAAATCTATCTGCGCCCATCCCTAAGAAGAATATTATCCAAGAAGATTTACTTGATGCTTGTGATTATAGACTCGTGGACTATAATGCGTCTCTTCTAGAAGAGATATTACTAAATAAACTGCTAGATGAACGTGTTACTAAATCTTTAGGTAAATACTATATCAACCAACAGATAAGAGATGTTTATGGGAAAAGAATTATTTTTGAAACTAAGAAGATACTAAGGTCCTTTAAATATGCAGAAACTGCAGCAATTAAAAGCCAGATACTTTCTTCGTTGTATATTTGGCCAGAAGATTTTGATTATTCAATATATAAGGAATTAAATAAACTTGGTAAGCTTCCCAAGAAAATAAAGATAGTAAAAATTGCAATATTATTAAGTGTAATTAAAGGGATTTTTAAAAAGATATATTTCTCAGCACAATCATTTATTTTTTTGGAAAAATCTCTTATATGTAAAAAAATACCCAATAGTCATTCGGTAGAGTATAAATATATTATTCATATGGACGAAGGGTTAAAGGGTTGGAATTTAAATTCTGATCAATTCGTGATAGATAATAAATCAATAGTTAAAGATGAAGTGCTCTTTATAAATTTTCAAAAGAAAGATGAGCCATGGGTAGGTGAGTACAAGAGCAATGGGTTTGCTGTTCTTGATTTTAATAAATTACCATCTTTAATTGATAAAATGGGTTTATTAAAAATATACCTTGAATATTTTATATTTCGATTCAGTATATTAAATCTAATATTCAGAAAAAGTTGGTCATCAAGTGAATTATATTATCTTTTCAAAGAGAATTTTTTATGGCAAATATTTTATAAGCGTTATAACATTAAGAAGGCAATTAGTTTCATGACGACTAGAAGTATTACAGAATCAGTGATTCATCAAAAAATGAACACAGAAACTATTTTCGTATATTTTTCTACAACAGAAAATATCTTGAGAGACATAGATTCGCCCAAAGTTAGTCATTGTCATGATTATACTCATATGTATTATGATAAACTGGTGGCAAATAAAATATCTACCAAATGGCTAAATACTTTACAAAATAATATAAAAAATACATCCTTAATAGGTCCAATTTTTTCAGATAGCATAATAAACTCAAAAAAAATAAAGTTAGATTTAATAAAAAGTATCAACATTAAGAATTATAAGAATATAATTTCATATATAGATACGCCAGCAGGATTGTATTCCGTGTTGAATATTGAATCTTACAAGATTTTTATTCAGTCACTTTTATCATTATCAAAAAAGTATCCGGAGAATTACTACCTATTCAAAAGTAAAAAATCATATTCAGACATAGAGAGCTTGTGCGACGACGAACTGAAATCTTTAATGAGTAAAGTTATGTCAGTGGTAAATATAATTTATGTAAATAATACAAATCTATCAACATATGAAACAATAGGCATCTCTGATTTTACAATATCCGGGCCGAAGTCGTCAGCAATATATGAATCATTTCATGCTCGCCAGCCTACTATCTGTTATGACACATCAAACTCTCTCTCAAAAAGATCGCTATATAATAAAATACCAAAATGCAATGCTTATAACGAGGATGAACTTTTTGAGTTACATGACTATTGGGAAGCTAATCATATGTCCACTGATCTTGACGCGTATTTTTCTAAAATTGATGTTATTCTTGACACTGTTTCTGGTGAAGCGACTAACTTTCAAAAACTAAGAGATGTAATAAAATTATAATGAATAAGAGAATATTAGATAAAAAATAAAGAGAAGTTTTCTTGAAAAAATATTATAATTTGAAAAATAAAAAACCTGTAAAAAATTAACAAAGAAGAGCGATAATGAATAAAAAAGTATACGTAGGAATGAGTGTCGATCTTATCCATGAAGGGCATATTAACATAATTAAAGAGGCAGCTAAGCTAGGAATAGTGACGGTAGGGTTATTAACTGATGCAGCAATTGCAAGTTACAAGCGATTGCCATATATGCCATATGAAAATAGAAAATTGATCATATCTGAAATCAAAGGTGTAGATAATGTCATTCAGCAACACGCACACTCATATACAGAAAACCTTGTTAAATTAAAACCAGACTTTGTGGTTCATGGAGATGATTGGAGAGAAGGTTCCCAGAAAGAAATAAGAAGTGATGTAATCAATACTCTTAAGCAGTGGGAAGGTAAATTGATAGAGATTCCATATACGAATAATATTTCATCATCAATTTTAAATAAAAAAATTAAAGAAATTGGAACGACACCGAATATTAGACTTTCTCTTTTAAAAAGGCTACTGAAAGCAAAGCCGTTAATTAGACTCAATGAGGCTCATAATGGTTTGTCAGGTCTGATAACGGAAAAAACAAGAATTGAGAAAAATGGACGTATTATTGAATTTGATGCAATGTGGTCAAGCAGCTTAACTGACTCAACAGCAAAAGGTAAGCCTGACATAGAGGCAATTGATATGACCTCAAGAATGAATACTGTCAATGATATTTTTGAAGTTACAACCAAGCCTATGATATTTGATGCAGATACAGGTGGAAAAATTGAACATTTTTCTTTTACAGTCAAGTCGTTAGAAAGATTAGGGGTTTCAGCTGTAGTTATAGAAGATAAAATTGGTCTCAAAAAAAATTCTCTATTTGGAAATGATGTGAAGCAAACACAAGATAGTATTGAAAATTTCCAACACAAGATATCTGAAGGAAAAAAATCACAAGTAACTGATGACTTTATGATAATTGCTAGAATTGAAAGTTTAATTCTGGAGGCTGGAATGGAAGATGCATTAAT
>TARA_B110000238_G_scaffold109340_1_pt1 | contig 11611 bp, 18 predicted proteins | sample TARA_B110000238 | Tara Oceans TARA_B110000238 (sample SAMEA4397569) | marine metagenome | biome: Polar Biome; feature: [SRF] surface water layer (ENVO:00010504); material: water (ENVO:00002006), including particulate matter (ENVO:01000060) such as... | depth 5 m | reverse complement strand
ACAGTGGATGATAAAGTCGCAGAATAATCATATCAGCATATTATAACTTGCGAATGCGCAATGAAAAAGTATAAAGCTATAGCTATACCGGTTAGTTTTGCGGATGGAAAGCCACGATTCCTCACCGTGAGAGATACAAGATTCAAGGATTGGATATTTGTCACAGGTGGGTGTAGAAGGAGAGAGATATTGAACCCTATAAGATGTGCCTTAAGGGAATTGGAAGAAGAAACACGTGGGGTTGTTTCACTAAAAAGTGGACAGTACACTGAATTCAAGTTTGTCGTGAAGGAGAGTCCGACAGTTGATCTTGAGTATAATGTTTTCATATTCTTTGTAAATTTCAGTAGAGCGGAGCAGCAGACCCAAGTTAAGAAATTTTATGAGGAGAAGCATAAAACAAATGTAAAAAAGTCGTTACGACAACCAATAAAAAAGACATACGATGAAAATGATTTCATGAATTACGAGTCCCTCGAGGAGTTCAACACACGTAAGAGGTGGAAGTTGATCATCGATAATGTCATAAAAAATCCAGAATTCTATACCTGTATAAGTTCTTTGAATAGAAAAACATTTTCTATTAAATAATGAAGTCCAAGGTTTATATCCTCTCTGAAATCCGTGAGTTACTAAAAAACAACAGGGGGTTCTGCCCAGAAGAAATTGAGGCGTGGGTTGTTGATAACGAAGATATGTCGGTTTGTCAGCTTTTAGAATTGAAGAAAGAACTCTCTAATGGAAAAGAGTATCGGGATGTATCTTGTATGTCATCATGGTTTAGAGAAGAGGAACAATAATATTATATGTTTAAGAGTTGGTGTATTTCACAAAAATTTAATAATGCAACCAATCTATCACATGTGCTCATGGACGGTGGTGTCCTTTCTGTGCCATTTGATAAATTGAATATCTTCTATGAGAAGTACATAGAGGCTATAAATAACGGTGAAAAGTTGTTTGTGGTTGAACAGAAGAGTGAGAAGTATAACTTTTTTGTCGATTTGGATTACAAGGGTGAAGAATCATTGACACTCGATGAAATCAAAGAAATCTGTAAGATCATATGTGACAAGGTGAAACGGCACAGTGGTAAGGATTGTCTCATTTCAGTGGCACCCCCTAAAAAGAGTGGTACAAAGATGAAGACTGGTGTACATCTCAACTGGCCGGGTCTCATAGTGGATCAATCCTCAGCTATCGCCCTAAGGGAACATATTCTCATAGCCCTCACCAAGGCTAAGGGTTCCTACAATTGGGCGGATATCGTGGATGCAGCTGTATATGGAAGTGTGACCAGAAAAGCCAAGGGGAGTGGATTTCGTATGCCTTGGTCTCTCAAGTTGGTGAAGCATGATGCTTGTGGTGGTCAAGGTTGTGCCGAGTGTGGTGGTAAAAAGAAGGTTGAACAATTGGCGTATTTACCCATCTTTTTATACAAAACAGGCCCTTTGAGTACACTCCTGAATACGAAACAGGATCCAGATGTCGAAATTCTCAAGATGTCAGCGGTTAGGACCGATTTACCCCAAAACACTGTCATCGAGCCACCCTCTACAGTGGTGAAAGAGGGATCATTCTCAAATGCCCAGACCAAGGATGAGATTCACAACGATGAATTGAAGAATCTTCTAGAGGCATTCGTTCGGAAGAATATGGAATCCCAGGAGCAGGCGTACATTACAAAGATGTTCAGGCACAATGATACCTATCTCGTTTCAACGACATCCAAATACTGTGAGAATCTAAAACGGGAACATGGTTCTAATCACGTGTGGTTCTTCGTGAGTGGTAAGATAATTGCACAGAAGTGTTTTTGTCGATGTGAGACCCTACAGGGGAGGAGGGATGGATTCTGTAAAGATTTCTATGGGCGGAAATACCAACTCCCCCCCTCTATAACAGATAAACTGTACCCAAACAAGGATGACCTCAAAAAATGCCCAGAGATTAAGAAGTTTGTGGAGAAACCCCAACCGAAGCAGGGTGATATGAGAGGGAATTTGGAAAAATACATTGCACGTTGGATGCCTGGACAATCGGACACACGTGTTGTTAACATCAAGAAGGAAAAGACAGGGTTTATGGTGCTCACTACATCAAATTACTGTGAGACGATCGGTGGTGTACACGAGGATGTGAATATGACATATATCATTAAAAAGAATCATATAAGTCAAAAATGTCCATCTTGTAAAAAGAATACGTCAAGGACTCATATATTAACCCCAGATGTGTTAAAAGTGCTTAAACAATAATAAACTTTAAATACAAATGGTCGCTGTTACTATTACACGCTCCGGAAGGAAGATAAAGAAGCCTGAAACGTATGTACCTATTGAAGAAGTATTAGAGGATGATTACGCCGATAATGAGTACGATTCTGGGGGTGGGTCCGACATTGACACTGACGAGGAGGAATGTTCTTCAGATGAGGATGAGGAAGAAGAGGAGGATGCAGATGATAACGGTAACCTCAAGGATTTTGTTGTAGATGATGAAAGTGAAAGTGAGGAAGAAGACGCTTAAAAAAAACAGTGGATATATTAAAAAATGGAGACGGATATAGGAAATCCTATCGATTATAACCCTACCATCAGCCCTCTAGAAGGTCAGGAAAAGGATGAGGATATTAAACCCCAAGAAGAACAATATTATTATCATCCCTCAGAAATGGCATACGCACCTCCCCTCCCACCACAAGATTCTTCCTCTGGGGTCGATTTATTCAAAAATGTAGATAAGTCAACTTGGATTATAGCATTCGCTGTATTTTTACTTGGATTTTTCATGGGGAAAACCATGCAACCAGTTATCCTCAGGTACAGTTGAGTACGCTACGAATGTCCCAGTATCCCCAAGTGGTGGGGGTACAAAATTCTTAATAAAGGGACCACTTGAGGTATCCTCCACAAACCCATCCGTTGTGGATACCTTACTCTTTTTCACCTTGTCTCTTTTGTTTTTTGGATTCCGATTCGGTTCAAAAAACAAAATAAAGAAAGCACTAACCAAAATGACAGTGATTATTATATTGAACATGTTATTTTATATATATGAATATTATTTACGCTGAGGTTACCTCCTCTTCACCTTCCTCCTTGGTCGTTTCTAATTTACCATCAGTGGATGCAGCCGCATCCTCCTCCTCCCGCTTCTTCTGTCGCTCGGTAATCTCAGTTGCGACGATAGCATCAGCCTCCTTGACGAGTTCCTCCATTGGGGTGTCAGGCTTCTCCTTCTTGAGCCGTTCGAGAACCTCTGCTGGGTGAGAAATGGGAGCCTCATCGGGTTTGGTGTAAAACTTGGAGTTTTCATCACCGGCCGAGTAAGCAATCTTATCCTTCATCATACCCTCCTTGCGCTCACTGAACATTCGTGCAGCTTGGGACTGGTTTTCCTTGTACCCCGACATGATCTCCTCGAGTTTCTCGTTCGCATAATGAACGTCGTCAATTTTAGACGAATCGGGTGGGATCAAGAGCCATTTGTACATATCCACTACATAGATATCGAAAGTGGGATCCTCATTCTGCAGACGCTTGGCGTGCTTGGCTGCTTCATCGCGGGTAGCGAACGCACCACGGATCTTGATACCAAACTTATCATTCTTTTGGGGAGCCTCGGGTCCGATGACGGAGAGACAAGCAAAGACCTGGCCGGGGACGGTAGTGTAATCAGTTTCGAGGGACATTATACATTTCATACGAATCTAAACTTTAAGCCCTAAGTTGTGTGACAACCTTAAAGATACCATTCGTATATTGAGAATGGAAGAGATTCGTAAAAATCACAACAATGCAAAGAGGGACCTCATTCAAAGTACTACCTTGGATGGGCAACATATTCTCGATGTAGGTTGTGGGTTTGGTGGAGATCTTCAAAAATGGCATAAATGTGGGGCTAATATTAACATGTGTGACCCAGAGCCTGAGGCTCTCCTTGAGGCAAAGTCCCGCGCTAAAAATATGCACATGCGCGTAAACTTTTACGAGGGTGATATACATGCGTGCCCCAAAAGGAAGTTTGATGTGGTGTGTTTTAATTTTTCCCTTCATTACATTTTTGCTTCGAGGGAACTCTTCTTCAGTTCAATTCATGAGATTAAGAAGAGGATGAAACCGGGTGGGTCCCTCATAGGTATTATCCCAGACTCTGAAAAAATCATATTCAAAACACCACACCTAGATGAGATGGGTAATTTCTTCAAACTCAAAGATCACGGGAATGGGGGATTTGGGGAAAAGTTGTTTGTGAATCTAGTCGATACACCCTATTATGCAGAGGGTCCAAAGTCAGAACCAGTGGCGTACAAGGATCTCTTGGTGACACATTTAGAAGAACTTGGGTTTAAGTTACAATCTTGGGAGGGACTCGAGGGTAATCCAATCTCAGAATTGTATAGTAAATTTATCTTTGTTTATAATAGATGATAGCAATTTTTATTTTACTTGTGATCAACATCTTTATACTTTACACGACGATAGAGCCACGTGAATTCACAGAAGTGAAGGAGAAATATCGTATTCTCAGGGAGCATCTCAGGGAGACGAACAATGAGAAATTCTCAATGTTAGTTAAGCCTATAGTCCTCACAGGAAGGAAGACTATGCAAGAGAGTGTGGGATATAATGTCAACAAGGGGGCTGAAATTACCATATGTCTCAATGGTGGTGTAAATGAAATCTTCCACGTTCTAATCCACGAATTAGCTCATTCCACTGTGCAAGAGTATTCTCACTCGGAACAGTTCTGGTCGAACTATGCCGAGCTCCGGGACATATGTATAAATATAGGATTATACGAAAAGATAACGGATAAGACGGAATTTTGTGGTCAACATGTTCAGGATAAATAATCTCCCATTATACTAAATGAAAACACCAATTAATGTACTGTTGACTGCAATTTTTTACTGGTTTATAGTATTTGCTATCACCCGAGTACCTGCGTATACCTCAAATTATCACGTGAATCTGATTTTCATGACCCTCGTGATTCCCAATGTTATCCGTCTCGTGATGAGTTCCAAGTTAGTCCCCCAACTTCACATGGATAGGGGTTTCTTCCTTACCTCCACTGTGATCGCCCTCGTTCTCACATTTTTGTTGAACAAGGTGTGGAAGCCCACTAAGGAGGCCCTCGAAGACCCCAAGGCTGACAATAATAAGAAACTTCAATTAAGTACCTTATTAATGTTGACTTTCGCCGCTGGTGCGTTAATTACGTACTACACTGGTGTAGACAATTCGATTTACAGTAATATGGGTTGGCAAACTGGTGCCGTTTAGGGTCTAACAACGTAATCTTTTACGAGATAGAAAACAATCGTCGCGACTACACCTGTAGAAGCCAAACCGACAACACTTCTACCCCCTTGTTCGTTAAGGAACTTGGGGATAGAGGTCGCGAGCTTATCTTGGATGGGCTTACTGACAGACACAGCGGCACAAAGTCCCGCGAGGAGAGCGATGACGTGATCATCGGTGAGGTTTAGGGGGTACTTGTTGGCGGGTTTCTCTTGGGTCTGAGCGGGGGCGGCATACATACCCTGGGGTTGGGCGGCGGCCATCTGAACACCCTGCATTTTGGGATCCTCATTCATCATTGGGGGTTCCATCATAATATCGTTGATAGGAGTAGAATCCATAGTCTCTTTATGTCCGCTCACATTTTTTTCGGGTGTGTTTAACTTAAATGATGTCGCGGGATTGTCCCTGAGATTTACCATCCCATCCCCGTCGTCAGAAAGATTCAAGGTGTTCACTTGATGCGAAGACATTTAATATAAGAGTATGTTTTTGATAAAAAGTTCAAACGCATTATTTACGCTTCGTTATCGTGAGGGATGTTTTCTTATTAGCTTTCTTCGCGTCCTGTTCCTTTTGATCTGCGTGTTTAGGGTTGTACATCTTTTTGTGCATCCCCCACAGTTGGGGACTACCAACTCTAAAGTTTTTCCTGAGACTCGCCTTGTACCAAAACACACAATCTTGAATTTTATTGGATTTGACTGTATTATCGAGAACCAAACACTCATAATTTTCTGTGCATGCGTCCATCGTTTTACAAAACATATCAAATGAAGGAAATATACCAAAGAATGACTTGTACAATTTCTCTCTGTTCTGAATAATGTTTTCCCTAAGAATAAAGACATAGTCTACGTTGGCACGTAAAGCGGGTGGTAGATCCATCACGTATTGCATCGTGAGCATGAAGAAAATCTTCCAATGACGTCCATTCATAAAACATTGTCGTATAACACGGTCTTTCAGAAACTTTGAATCGTACATACAGTCATCAAGAAGCATAAAAGCCCCACAATTTTGCTTTCCCTGACCCACCAACTTCTTCTGACGATCCATTACACGTTCCATCGCTTCCCTGTCGTAATCTCCATATATACACAGGTCCGGGATGAAATTTGAATAAAAGTGATTACCCTCCTCCGTCCCTGACAGTACTATACCAGCTGGTAAATGTCTCTTATGGAACATGATGTCTTTAACCAGCGTGGACTTACCAGTGTTACGCTTACCTATAAACACACAAACCCTATCATCCGTGATTGTCTCAGGTTTGAACTTTCTCAGCTGGAGATTCATTCTAATATACCGTCTCGTTTTATTTGACAAAATTTTACTCATATAGAATAGGAATGGCAGGTCGCTTAAGACTTGCTGCCACTGGAGTCCAAGACCAATGGCTCACAGGTGAACCACAGTTTTCGTATTTCCTGATGAATTACAAAAGACACACGAAGTTTGCCGTCGATTACATAGAGAGCCAATTCGATGGGAAAATTGACTTTGGGGAGGTTCTCGACTGTCGCATTCCAAATGATAAAGGGGACCTCATTCGAAACATGACCCTCAAAGTCACGTTAACTGACCCTGCACCCGATACAGCTGGTCGTAACGATACCGTGTGGTCACCGTCTATTATAAGCCATCTCATCGAGTATGCTGAACTGATTATAGGGGGGCAGGTCATTGAACGGATTACAGGAGAGTATATATACTTACAGCAGCAGCTTAACAACACCAATGATGACACTGAGCAAACCCTCTATTTCCTTAATGGTCACGGGAACATCCTAAGTTACCAGGGACAGTATACATACTTTGTAGATTTACCCTTCTATTTCCATAGGAACCCTACCCTCGCCATTCCAACGTGTGCCCTCACCAAACAACTCGTGGAAGTTAAAATTAAAACACGACCATTGGCTGAGCTCATCTATGGTGGTAAAGGGTTGTACGGTCCTTCGTACGAACAAGATATAACCGGTACTATCAATAAGTTTTCCCTGGATACAGAGTTTGTGTATGTCGATTCGGATGAGAGTAACTTCTTGAAGTCCAACCCCATCGATTATGTTATTACACAGGTGCAGTTATCTAAATTTAAGATGAAACCAGGAGAAAACGAAAAGGAAGTGTTACTTAAATTTTCCCACCCCGTGAAGGAGTTGTTATTTGTCTCTCAATCTGAAGAGTCTGTTCAAAATAATTACCCAAATGAATACAATACCATTACAAATGTTGAACTACGATTCAATAATGAAGTTGTTTTTAATAGAAATGAGAAGTTCCTCGTGTATGAGCAATCATTGAAACATCACATCAATTCCCCATTGGCAAAAGAATTTAACATTGGGTTTCCATTTAATAACTCTGCATTCACGTTTGGACCAGCAAGGTTTGCGATGTACTCATTCTCACTGAAACCTGATGTACATTATCCAACTGGACAAGTGAATATGAGTCGTATAGCTCACAAGTCATTACGAATGAAAATCAATCCAATCAACAGCGTAGATTCAAATAACACCCGTGTGTATGCAATAAACTACAACGTGTTGAGAATCCAAAGTGGTTTAGCGGGATTAATATTTTAGATTGATATACTAGGAATGGCTGGTAGACTTCAATTGGAGGCGACCGGACCACAAGAAAAGTACTTCACCATAAACCCAGACTACACGTACTTTCTAGAAAAATTTAAAAAGCATTCCAATTTTTCGAGACAGTATGTCGACATAGACCCCGAGAGTGAAGCCGATTTTGGGAGGAAGGTTAGATTCAACATCCCACGGAACGAAGGTGATCTGCTACAGACAGTAACCCTCAAGTGTACACTCCCCCCACTCGACCAAAATATAGTGTACATAGAATCAGTTGGACATGCACTCATTGAACACGTAGATCTCCTGATTGGTGGTAAAGTGGTAGAACGACTCACTGGTGACTACCTTCAAATATATTCAGAGCAGTTCGTGACCCAAACGAAACAAAAAGCCCTAGAGCAATTGGTCGGTAAATACCCATTGAGAACCACTTTTAAGAGGGTTTCAGAGGTTGATGGTAACAGTGGGATCCTTATTCACAATACATTGGGACTGGGTACAGATGAAGAATTTCTGATTGATTTACCATTCTATTTCTACAAGAACCCAGAACTCGCCATCCCCCTCTGTGCCATGAAAAATCAAGAAGTTGAGGTTGAATTCAAGTTGAGGAGTGTTGAAGATCTGGTCGTCCACATTACAGGGAATTACAAAACCACAGGTGGTACAAACTTACGGGATGTACTCGCGACCCTAAAACCCAAGATTAAAGAGTTTTCACTCTGCACAGAGGTTGTCTTCTTAGATGTAGTGGAGAGATTGGAGACTCAAAATACTTCAAGGGATTATTTGATTACACAAGTTCAACAGAATGCATTTGAGGTGGGTGTGGGTATAAACAAAGGGACTTTTAAACTAGATTTCCAAAACCCAGTCAAGGAAATGCATTTTGTTATCCAGCGCCATGGATTTAATGTCAATGCAGCAGACAAAACCCTCCAGGGTAACTTTGTGACCCCATTTGATTACGACAACACCTCCAATGTGGAGAATGGTAAGCTTATTTTATACGAAAACCTGGACCATCTCACTCTACAGTTAGATGGTGAGGATATTATTACCAAAGATACGGGTAGTGTTCTATTCTTGAAGGCTATACAAGGGGCTATCCATCATTCTAAAACCCAACTCATCAGGAGATTCTATTCGTACAGCTTCGCATTACAGCCAGAGGAGTGGTATCCAACGGGGCAAGTTAACTTCAATTTGATAAAAGAGGCTATTTTGGGCCTAAGTCTAACATCTTGTGTTGATTTTGCACGTCAAATTCGTGTGTACGCCACAAGTTACAACATTTTAAGAGTGTGTGGGGGAAAAACCGAAACCCTTTTTAATTATAAATATTAGATATAATGAAAACTGGTTATGATAACGACCTTGCGGAGGCGAACAAGCAGGCGGAGGACTATATGAATGCGATGGTTGGTATTGTTATGCCAGTTCTTGAACAAAGTGTAGTCATCGCAGCTGAATACTCGAAAGCTTGTGGAAGAGATGTAATTCTTTCAGAAGATGTGGAATATGCTTCTAGATATTGTGCGATGCATAAAGTTGGTCAGGCGACTGGTAGTCTATTCCCCGATGTGTACGACGAGGAAGACTCTGATGAAGAAGACATTGTCACAGTACCAGAGAATGAACTACCCCCATTTGCACGGTACAGTGGTAACGACCCCAACTTTATTCAGGTCAACCAGGCGTACGACTCTTGGGATGCTTGGACTCCGCGCAATCCAGCCGAGCAAATCTTAAAAAATGCTATTAATAGGGATGACACTATGGGAGCCTGATGGATGGAGTTTTTCAGAATCTTCCACAAAATTAACTACACTCGATAATGAACAAGATTCTGATAATACATCAAGTACGTATTCATCAGATGACGAACAACTATTCGCCAAATCAAATATACTCAGGAAAAAAAGATACAAAAAAATTAATCAAGAACAGCTACTTCCAGAGTGAAATATTTTCCTATACTATAGTATAAAACTCACAATGAAGGCTGCTCTTAAGACTGTCAATCTTGTTACCCAGGAACTGGAGACCCAATCGCTCAACGCGATTGTTGCCGGTTTCTCTTTCGCCGCCGCCATGTCGTGGATGGATGTGGTCAGGTGGACCATCAGCCAGATCGTCAAGGTGCCCAAGAACGGTGGTGCTCAGTACGCGCTCACCGCTGTCCTCACCACCCTGTTGTCCATCGTGGTGTACATGATTATCTCGGGTGTCTCCACTCGCGTGTCCAAGCCTGCTCAGCCAGTCTACGCGGTCTCCCGCTAATTCCTACGCTCGCTTCTTCATAAAGGAAATGAGTAGTACCCCCAGGAAGATAATAATTCCAATATATACAAAAACTTCTTGATTATAAGGATTCCTCAATTGTTTGGGAATACTTATAATTGCTTCTTCCTCCTTCTTTGGTAACACCTCATCAAGTACAACCTTTGTCATATTTTCAAGTTTGTCTGTAGAACATGTTATTTCAAATTTCAAAATATGTTCTTGTTTCATAAAATCGTATGGAATGAGACGCCCGTGACTCATATAGAAAAACTCAATTTGAATGTCTTTAACAAACTTGTGGGTTCCTGAATGGAAGCTGTGTATAACATGATCATCATTACCGTTAAAATTGATAAAGTCTGTACCATCCATTAATATATGACCAGTGTAGTGTGGTGTAGATGTGTAGACGGTTTGGTTGAATTCATCCGAACCCGCAGTTACTTTTAAAATAAGTGAATTTGGCCCTTGTAAATTGATGGCACCCGAGACGAGGGTATCAGCTACCGATGTGTAATTATTTGAATCAAATCCTATAACCTGGTGTGGAGTTGTTAAAATAGAACTCGTACTCGAATGACCATTTGTTCCTGTATTAAACTCGAGTGTAAATTGATTGTCTGTGGCGTGTGTATTCGCGAACGTCAGTCGATTTGTATCGGTATCATAGACAACTTGGTTTATATTAGAATCTGGGGGTGTTAATTTGGTCTCGAGATCTGAAGCCAGTTGTGTCCCAGTTGGATAATTGGTTTCATCCATAGAGAAGACAATTCCATCTACACTGAAGGTCTTATTCGATGCACATGTTATCAATTGGGGGGTGGGAATACGTGCGGAAACAAGTTTGATTTGGGAGACGTCATAAATGGGGTTTTCTAGACGAATGACGTAGTTATTTATATTTTGATACACGTTAGAATCATTGAGGAGTTTACGCTGGCTACTATCTATGTTAAGGGTGTGCACCTTCATTAAAATTACTGTACATAATTTTAATGAGTGTTTTTGTCTATTTGAGGGGTGAATCCATTAAGATAAATGGTGTGACAAGGGGTTGTTCTGGAGCTGTGTCTTGGCAATATCGAGGCGCCTGGAATTGGGGTTTTCATTACCCTTGTAGGCATTGAATTGGTGATACTCATTGTTTTTGTAATTTTGAGTCCACCCACCATTCGCGCCACTCACGCGCCCATCTACACGGGTGGTGTCCGAACGCACAGCGGTAAGCTTACCACCCTGCTTACCCGCACTCTCGCGCACATTCATACGACCGGGGTTACCCATACGGTTCGCTTGGCCACGACGATCCTCGGGTCGGAAACCATACTTCATCAATTCATCGTTGTTTTTAGCACCGACCTGCGAAGCCACCGTGTTAGTGTACCCACCGACAAAGCTGGCAATACCGGG
>TARA_B110000238_G_scaffold23434_1_pt1 | contig 11614 bp, 14 predicted proteins | sample TARA_B110000238 | Tara Oceans TARA_B110000238 (sample SAMEA4397569) | marine metagenome | biome: Polar Biome; feature: [SRF] surface water layer (ENVO:00010504); material: water (ENVO:00002006), including particulate matter (ENVO:01000060) such as... | depth 5 m | reverse complement strand
TGACCAATTTTTATTTGATTAAGAATTATCTGACAGCTATATGTATACAGCCATAACAATAATATGAAAGAAAGTTTTACATGCATCCAGTTTTGTTCTAAGAGAATTGGGTTATATATTAACATACTAACTCCAAAAAATGTTGTTAAAAGTGCTGATGGCCAAGTAATAATACTTAGTAATCGTTTACTCATTAAAGTGTATTGAGGTTGTAGAATTCCTTTTACACTTTCTTTTTTTTTTTGTGCTTCCTTGTGGTAAATAAATAAACGCACTACATAAAAAAGTCCTGCAAACCAGCAAACCATAAAAATCAGATGCAGAGATTTAAAATATAAATAATTCATTAATATTTTCTAGACCACTTAGATATAACATCTGCCCATTCATCATTATCATTAAGGCATGGGATGTAATTAAATGTTTCCCCACCAGCTTCTATAAACTCTTGTTTGGCTTCCATTGCAATTTCTTCAAGAGTTTCTAAACAGTCAGTGACAAAAGCAGGAGTAATTACCACCATCTTTTTAAAACCTTTATTGGCTAACCTTTTAAGCTCTGAATCTGTATAAGGTTTTAGCCATGGCTCATTAGCTAATCTAGATTGGAAAGCATTGCTAAATGACCCCTCTTTTAAGTTTAAAGCTTGAGCAATTGATTTTGTGGTCTCAAGTACTTGATGTTTGTAGCAAGTATTATGAGCTACAGAACCTTTTTCGCAGCATGTATTTCCTTGACAGTGAAAATTAGTAGGGTCTGAAATTCTTAAATGACTCTCAGGTAACCCATGATATGAAAAAAGTAAGTAATCATAATCTATATCTTTTAAATGCAATTTAATATTGTTAATCATTGCATTAAGGTACAAAGGATCATTATAAAATGCTGGAACAACTTTAGTTTTGATGTGACTAAAATTTTTTAAAATTTCCTCTTCAACTTTAACAACTACCGACTCGTAAGAAGACATAGCATAATGAGGGTATAATGGTAGAACGATAATCTCGTCAACACCTTTCTTGTCTAATTCATGAATTCCATTGTAAATAGACATAGAACCGTAGCGCATTGCTAGAGCTGAAGGTATGGTGATTAATTTTTTAACTTTATCAAAGAGTCGCTGAGATAATACAATTAGAGGGGATCCTTCTGTCCACCAAATCTTTTTATAAGCAGCGGCTGATTTCTTAGGCCTAAAATTTAAAATAATCCCTTTTACTAATAAGAATCTGAATAAATAACTTTTGCCAATAACTCTCTTGTCCATCAGAAATTCATCAAGATACTTTTTAACATCCTTTACGCTTGTACTATCAGGTGAACCTAAATTTACCATTAATAATCCTTTCATAATTAAATTGTTTTAGAATAAATCCCAACTCCTTTAGTTAATAATGGGTCAAATTTCATAGCAATATTTCTGATAACTAACCTTCCCATTTCGTTTACTTTTATTTCATCTCCTTCAATATTCATCAATCCATCCTTAATAAATTCTTCGAATTTATCTATTGAGAAGTCTACTGCCTCGTACACATTTTTAGTTGTGATGCCAAAATCTTTTGCGACTACATTTACATTAACATAATAGTTGCACATCACTTCATTTATCATCTGACGAACTATCTTATCTCTATCTGTCATTTGATAGCCTCTTATAACTGCTAAACCATCTTTCTCAATACATTTAATATATTTTGCTGCATTTTTTTCATTCTGGCTGTAAGCTGAATGTAATTGTGAAATTGATGATGCACCAAAACCATAAACCTGCCCTGTTGTTTCCCTAGTGCAATATCCTTGAAAATTTCTGTGTAAATTTTTATTTTCTAATGCAATTGCAAACTCATCATGTGGTTTTGCAAAATGATCCATTCCTATAGCCACATAACCTGATTCAGTAAATTTATCATAGGCATTTTGGTACATTTTTGCTTTATCCTCTAATGATGGAAATCCAATTTTTTCCAACACTTTCTGTCTTTCAATAACAGAAGGGACATGTGCGTAAGAGAAGGTAACAATTCTGTCGGTATCCAAAGCAATTGCCTTATCGATCGTATTGTTAAAACTCTCTACTGTTTGTAATGGTAAACCATATACCAAATCGATATTTGTACCTGTAAACCCTTCTTCTTTTATTTTATTGATTATATCTTCAATAGGTAATTTTGGTCCTTTACGATTAATAGCATCCAATACATCTTGTCTGAAATCCTGAATACCTACCGAAATTCTGTTGAACCCAAATTTCTTTAATAATTCAATATGTTTGAATTCAAAATAGGCAGGACTGCACTCAATTGCCATTTCATAATTATCCGTAAAAGTAAAACTCTCTTTTATGGCATTTGTAATTTTTTCTATGTGATTATAAGCAATTGCATTTGGTGTACCTCCACCCCAATGTACTTGTGTTAGCTTTCTATTTGGGTTAATATCTTTTGCAACTAATTTTATTTCCTTAATAATTGCATCCACATAACTGTGTAAGAAAGGTTTTGTAAATCCGGTTTCAGTTGTACATCCGCAAAAATGACAAAGTTGAGGGCAAAATGGAATATGAATATAAACTGAAATATTTTTTGGATCTTCATTATTAGATAAAATGACTGAATTTTTTAAATCAAAATTTTTATATTCAGGTGTAAAGAAAGTTGCAGGAGGGTAAGAAGTATATCTTGGTCCTGATTTGTTGTACTTTTTTAAGAATTTATCGTTTATTTTCATCTTATCTTTTCCAGTTTGTTTCTTTAATCCAATCTACTACAAATTTAGCTTTTTCCATTTTAATATCTGGTAAAAATCCGTGTCCTAAATTGAAAATCCAATCTTGATTATCTCTTCCGAAAGGAATCATTGCTTCCAAGTGTTTTTCAATGACACTTTCATCTGCGTACAATAATCGTGGATCGATATTTCCTTGTAAACCTACTGATTTATCTACTAATGCTCTTGCTGTTTCAATAGGTGTTTGCCAATCGATACTTACAAAATCACAAATATCTTTATTTATATGTTTCAAACCTCCTCCAAAATTCTTTGGGAAATAAATAGTTGGAATCTCTTTTTCCCTTACTGCATTGAGTATTCGTTTGGAAGCCGGAAGAATTAGTTCTTTATACATTTCTTCAGGAATTAGACCTCCGTAAGTTTCAAATAACTGGAAGCATTCTATCCCATGCTCTACTTGTTTTAAGGCGTATTCAATGGAGAGTTCTGTAAGAGAATCAATTATTTTTTTACTTTCTGAAGGATTGGAATACATAAATTTAATTGCATCATTAAATGTTACGTCTCTTGCATGCCCTCTAAACATAAAACAAAAAGTAGTCAATGGTCCTCCGCAAAAACCAATTAAAGGAGTGTTTTTATGACGAATTTTAATAATCTCATCAATGTTATCGTAAACATGTGTAAGTTTACTTCTATCCACAATTAACTGCTTTGATGGCTTTTCAAATTGAGTTAAAGGTTTAGAAAAAATTGGTCCTTTTTCCGTAAACTCTAATCCCATACCAAGTGCTTCAGGAACAATCAGAATATCTGAAAATAGAATAGCTGCATCCACTCCCAAATCATTAATTGGCAATAAAGTAACCTTTGCTGCTAATTCTGGACTTTTCATTAAATCTGAAAAGGAATATATTTTCTTTAATACTTGATAAGAAGGTAAAATTCTGCCTGCTTGTCTCATAAACCAAACTGGAGGTCTATTCGTATCTTTTTTATTTAATGTATCTAAGAAAATTGAATTCATGTATTAAGTTTTTCTAGAGCAATTTTATTAGCATTTATAAATTTATCTATATCTTCTTTTTCAAGTGCAGAAGAAAAAAATAAGCACTCATAAGGAGAGGGAGGTAAATAGATTCCTTGCTCAAGCATTAGTTGAAAATAATCAGCAAATTTTTCTTTATCGCATGATATCGCATCTTCGTAGTTATTGATTTCTTTTTTATCAGTAAAAAATAGCGTTAGCATAGAACCATTTCTATTTATCACTGCTTGTGTCTTCGTAGCTATTATATTATCTAAGATGCCTTGATGAATAGATCTTGAAATAATTTCAAGCTTTTCGTAAAAATTATTATCTAGTTTATTTAAAACCGTTAGTCCTGCTGACATTGCAAGGGGATTTCCAGAGAGGGTTCCTGCTTGATAAACTGGACCATTCGGAGCTAAGAAATCCATTATTTCTTTACTGCCACCATAAGCTCCAACTGGAAGTCCACCTCCTATGATTTTCCCTAATGTAGTTATGTCTGCTTTAACGTTATAATATTCTTGAGCACCTGCTCCGGCTAATCTAAAGCCTGTCATAACTTCATCGAAAATTAACAAACAATTATATTTATCAGAAAGCTCTCTAAGGCCATGTAAAAACTCCTTATTTGGTAATACTAGACCCATATTTCCGGCTACAGGCTCTACAATAATTGCAGCTACCTTATTACTATGATCAATCAGTAAGCTTTCAACTGATTTCAGATTATTATAATTAGCTATTAATGTATCTTTAGCTGTGTTTTTAGTCACTCCTGGACTGTCAGGTAAGCCTAGAGTCATAGCTCCTGATCCAGCTTTAATTAGAAAACTATCTCCATGACCATGATAATTTCCTGAGAACTTAATTATATACTCCTTCTTAGTGTATCCGCGTGCAAGTCTAATCGCACTCATTGTAGCCTCAGTACCAGAGTTAACCATTCTTACTTTTTCAATAGAAGGAATCATGGAAATTATTTTTTCTGCCATTTGGGTTTCCAAAATAGTTGGTGCGCCATAGCTCGTTCCTCTTGCAGCAGTTTCGTTAATAGCTTGTAAAACATCATCGTGAGCATGGCCTAATATCATTGGACCCCATGATGAAACAAAATCTATATAAGTGTTACCATCAATATCAGTTATTTTACTTCCTTTGGCTTTGGATATAAAAATAGGAGAACAGTTAACACTTTTAAAAGCTCTTACCGGAGAATTAACACCTCCCGGGATAACCTCTTTAGCTAATTTAAATTCTTTAATACTTTTTGTAAAATCCATTTATTTATTATTTAATCTATCAGCAATATCTAAAGCATGATACGTAATAATAATATCAGCTCCAGCTCTTTTTATAGAATTAGTAATTTCCATTACTATATCCATCTCTTTAATCCAATTATTTTTTGAGGCAGCTTTAATCATTGAGTACTCACCACTAACACAATAAGCAATTACAGGAACATTAGTGTATTCTTTAATCTTGCAAATGATATCTAAATAACTTAGAGCAGGTTTTACCATTATCATATCTGCCCCTTCATTTAAATCTTGTTCAACTTCTCTAAATGCTTCTCGAGAGTTTCCTGAATCCATTTGATAGGTTTTTCTATCAAAATATTTAGGAGTACTTTCAGCAGCATCTCTAAATGGACCATAGAATGCAGAAGAGTATTTAATTGCATATGATAAAATAGGGATTTTAATAAACCCTGATTTATCTAGAGTTTTTCTGATCTCTGCGACTCTACCATCCATCATATCTGATGGTGCAATGATATCAGCACCCGCTTTGGCTAATGAAACAGCTTGACTTGCTAATGTTTTAATGGTAAGATCATTATCTACATCCCCATCAAGAATAGTTCCACAATGACCATGATTTGTATATTCACAATTACAGACATCTGCTATAACCAAAAGTTTTAAATTCTGTTTCCTAATTTCTTTTATTGCCATTTGAACTATACTGTTTTCTTGGCAAGCTACGTCTCCACTTTCGTCCTTTTTTTCAGGAATTCCAAAAATCAAAATACTTTTAATTCCTTTTTTTATAACATTTTCACATTCAGTAATAAAATTATCAATTGACATTTGGTATTGGCCAGGCATTGAAGAAATTTCATTTTTAATATTTTCCCCTGTACATACAAACATTGGATATATTAAATCGTCTACGCTGATTTGTGTTTCTTTTACTAATTCTCTGAGAATAGGGTTGTATCTTAGTCTTCTTAATCTAGTTTTAGGAAATGTCATAGGCTTATTTTTTAGTTTCATAATATTTGATAATTGCTTTTGAAATCCCATCATAAGTTTGTTCAGTTGCAATAATTTTTGCTGTAAATCCTGATGATTCAATAGACTGGGAAGTAGTTGTTCCGATACTTGCCAAAGTAGTTTCTTCTGAGTCATAAAGATTAGAAAAAGCCTGAAATGATGAGGGAGACGTAAAAATAGTAATAGTACTCCAATTCTTTAATAGATTAGTAATGTCATCCTTTTTTAATGTTTCTAGATTGGTTTGATAAATATTTAGTCTACTTACATTGCATGAAGAACTTAATCCTTCTTCAATTCTATTATCGGCTAAATTTCCTAAAACTAATAATATTTTTTTATTTCTGACCATTTGATTGTTTACCAACTCATTAATCAAATTATCAGTATAACTTTCTTCAGAAATAAAAACGGGTTCTATACCATTTTCTATTAAAGCTTTTCTTGTTTTCTCTCCTAAACAAATAGTATTTATTTTTTTTCCCCTTACAAAATCACAATTAAAAAAAGATTTTACTCCATTTTTGGAAGTAAAAACATAATAATCAAAATTAGAAAGATCAAAAGGTTTTGTATACAAATTTTTAGTAACATCAATCATAGGGAAATGATGCAATGTTGCTCCAAATTCCTCTAATACCTGAAAAGAATCTATACTTCCAGAATGTGTTAAGATGATATGTTTTTCAGATAAAATCAATTAATGTAATTCTTTTTTTATCTCTTCTAAAATTTCATGTCCACCATTGTTTTTTATAGAATTTGCTAAATCTATTCCTAACTGAATTGCATCTTTACTATTGCCTTTAATTATTTCTCTCTGCATTTTTCTTCCATCAAGAGTAGATACCAGGCCTTCAAGAACCAGGTGATCCCCATCCAAAGTTGCATGTGCTGCAAAAGGAATTTGGCAACCACCTTCTAATCTATTTAGAAATGATCGTTCAGCTGTAACACAAATTACTGACTCCTTGTGATTTAAAGACGATAGAAACTCAAGTGTTGTATTATCCTCCTCTCTTATTTCAATAGCAATAGCACCTTGTCCTGGTGCTGTTAACATTTGTGTTTCATTTAAATATTCAGAGATGTACTCTTGTAGTCCTAGTCGCTCAATTCCTGCTGCTGCCATTATCAATCCTTGACAATATCCATCATGCATTTTACGAATCCTGGTATCTACATTCCCTCTGATTTCTATAACTTTAACTTCTTTATTTATCTGAAGTAATTGTGACTTTCTTCTTAGAGAAGAAGTTGCAATTTTATCTTCTGAAGTGAAATCAGCCAGCTTTTTACCATCTATACTTACTAAAACATCTCTATGACTTGCTCTTTTCATAATAGCACCTATGCGAGTTCCTTTTGGTAATTCAGTAGGTAAATCTTTTAGGCTATGAACTGCAATATCTACATGTTTATTATACAATGCATCTTGGATTTCTTTAGTGAAAAATCCTTTGTCTCCAATTTTACTAAGTGCTGTATCTAATATTTTATCGCCTTTGGTTTTAATTATGTTGATCACTACTTCTAAAGTTGGGTAAGCCTTTTCTAATTTACTTTTCACTAAATTCGCTTGAAATAAAGCAAGTTTACTTCCCCTTGTTCCTATTATTAATTTAGTTACCATTTGTAAATATTTGATTTATTATTTCAAGTGCTTGTTCATTTTTACCATTATTACTTACTTTTTTTATTTGCTGAATTAATCTCCCAGCAAATTTTTTGCTCAATCGTGATTGATAATGTGAAAATTTATCACAATTTTTTAAGGATTTGTTACAGCAGTTACATTTTTCAGTATCTAAATCTATCAACTCATCAAATTGATTTTTTAAAGATAGAATTGATGGACGCAATTGACGAAAAGAGGCCCAATCTTCAAAATCCATCAGAAATTCAGCTATGAAACTCTCAGCTTTTACTACTTCCATTTTTCTTTTATTGTAATTTGTATTTACTATATCTTTTAGACCATCAATATTTATAAGGTTTACTCTTTTAATCTCTCCAATTTCTTTTGGTAAGTTTCTTGGGACACATAGGTCAATAAATAATATTTCTTTTTCTCGATTGGAAATAATTTTTTTAACCTCATTTACAGTTAATAAAGATTCTTTTGATGATGTTGAGAAAATTGCTACATCTACTACTTCTAAGGAAGTTTTTAACTCATCAAACTGGATTGTATTTATATTAAATTGATTGGCTAATTCTTCTGATTTACTAAAAGTTCTATTAGTAATAGCAATATCCTTGCATCCTTTTTTATTCAGATACTGAACAGATAAAGCCCCTGTTTCACCTGCTCCAACACAAAGTGTTTTAATTTTTAAAATATCAAATTTTTGAGCTACTATTTCCACTGCAGCATAACTTACAGACATAGCGCCTTTATCAATATTGGTGAAAGTTCGGATGAACTTACCTGTTTCAAATGCTTTCTGAACCATTCTATTAATAATTGGTCCTAGCATTTTTTTCTTTTCAGCAAATATGAACGCATCTTTTAATTGTTCCACAATTTGATATTCTCCAACAATCATAGACTCCAAACCAGCTATTACTCTAAATATATGTTCTACAACATCCTTGTTAGTTTTCTTCACTAAATAAGGAGATAGACTATCGTTAAAGCATTTGAAATCCACCAATGCCTTCAGAACTGCATGCATCAATTTATCTTCCTGACCAATATGGTTTTCGTATTCAAAATAAATCTCAGTTCGGTTACAGGTGGAAAGAATCATTAATCCCTCTACATTATAATTGCTCTTGAGTATATTGTGGAATGCTGATTTTTGATCATCAGAAAAGTCAAACTGCTCTCGTATTTCTACTGGAGCATGCTTGTAATTTATACTGATAAGTCCAATCATTTTGTTGCTTTTATTTTATCGCAAAAATATGTTTGAAATCTGTATTAAATCTGAAGTTATTGTTTAGACTGATTATAAATTATTAACTTTTAAATGATAGTCTTAAACATTATTTAGGCTTTTATATTTGTTGATTTTAGTAGCCATAAGTTTGAATTATTTTTGAAGATATAGTATATCTTTGTTCAAAAATTAGCTCTCTAAACGGTGTATTTTCTAAATAATTAATGATTCATAGAAAATAATAAAATTTAATACTGCATATAAAATTGCTGGTAGTGTATTGATTATTTTATCTTTAACTCTAATTCTAACAAAGATAGCAGCAATCATCATTAGTGTTAATGAAGCAGATACTAAAGTTAATAATAAAGAAAAATACAATCCAATTAACAATCCAAAACCAGCTATAAACTGCAATGATGCTATTAATTTCCTTAATTTTTTATACCCCCACCTATCATATTCAAGAATCATTCTATCAGAATAAAATGAGCTTACTCCATAAAAGAGGAAGGAAATTGCTGAGAAAAGTAAGATTACTAAATTATAGTTCATTAATTAAATTATAGCAAGACTTTTTAAGGCAATAAATAAACACAATAGAAGAAGGCAGAAAGAAGGAATAAACTTATTAAATGGATTTTTAACTTTAATGTGAAAGTATTGAGCACAAATCATTAGAAATGCCATACTTAATGATGATAAAGTTAGAAACTGAGGGTACCAAATCCCTAAAATTAGAATTGTTGCTAAAGATATTTTTAAAGCCCCAACTACATTTCTAATAATATCAGAAATGCCATATTGCTCAAATTCAACTATAATATTGTCTCTTCTAAACACCCAAACAATAATTACTGAGATTGCAACTACTAGCTGAGAAAGTATTAATATTTTTTCCATTATGTATATATTTAAATTATTTCCAAAATTAAAAAACTTATTATAATAATATTAAAAAATAAGACCAAATAGATATTGTGGCATTTTTAACCATTTGTAAAATCATTGATTAGATTTGTGACTTAAATAATTAAAAGATGAATGTAAAAGGGAAAAACGTTCTTATTACTGGAGGAAGTCTCGGAATTGGAAGAGAAACAGCAAGGGAACTAGTTGAAAAAGGTGCGAATGTGTTGATCACAGGCAGATCAGAGGAAAGACTAACTGAAGCCAAAAGATATACTAGATCTAAGATTGTTAAATTTGATATTTCTGATCATGAAAATATGCCTGAGAATGCAAAAAAATGTATCGATATTTTAGGTGGAAGGGTCGATGTTTTAATAAATAATGCTGGTATTGGTGTTAGGAATCTATTGATGAATTAAATATAGAGGATTTCTTAAAAGTATTTAATGTGAATGTTTTTGGTCTTGCACTATTTACGAGAGAGATTATTCCCTGTATGATAAAAGAATCTTATGGGACTATTGTTAATATTGGCTCTACAGCAAGTCTAAAGGGGTATAAAAATGGAAGTATTTACTCATCTTCAAAATTTGCTGTTAGGTGTTTAACTCAGTGTTGGCAAGCTGAATTAAGACCTCACAACATTAGAGTTTGCCAAGTTAATCCCAGTGAGGTTACAACTGCGTTTGGAAGCTCTAAAAGAGTGGAGAGAGCAGATGTAGATAATAAGTTAACTCCAAAGGAAATATCACATTCAATAATCTCTGTTATTGAGATGGATGATAGAGGCTTTATTAATGAGCTTAATATTTGGGCTACTAATCCATTTGATTAAAAAATCCCCATTTATTTTTGTATGTTTATTTAATAATTGTTTCTCAACTGTTTAATTATCATCGCTAATATTATTTTCTATTTTATTGAAATTAAAATGATTAAGCATATTTAGTTCAATATCTGCTAATTTATTTATCTCTACATCCATAATGCTATTAAGGTAATTTGATATTACTAAAGTAAATAAATAAGTAGGATTTTCTTCATTGTCTAAAAAAAGATTTGTATTTTAAATTAATAGTAAATCCCAGTATTCTTTTTTGATTGAAATATTATATTTATTAAGACTAATTATAAATTAAATTACTTTAATTTGTAAATAAATATTAACAAGTTTGATAGTGAAACCTTAAGAAATGAATATTGGAATAATATGGGGATCGGATTCGGGTGACACTGAAGATGTAATGGAGTATATGGTTAAAAAATTAAGCAAGTACGATGTAGAATCGATACATGTTGAAAGTTCAAGTATAAATGACTTCACTAAATTTGATCTTCTTTTATTAGGTATATCTACGTGGTATGATGGTGATCTACAGAGTGATTGGGAGCGATTCTTCCCAACCTTCCAAAAAATTAATTTTAGAGGTAAATCAATTGCTATATTCGGATTAGGAGATCAATATAGTTATGAGGATTATTTTGTTGATGGTGTTGGTATTCTAGCAAAAGAAGTTATTAGAAATGAAGGTGAAATTATTGGTAATTGGCCAACAGAAGGTTATGAATTTGCAGAGTCTAAGGCTCTTTTAAATAAAGACTTATTTTATGGTCTAGCTCTTGATGAGGGGAATCAATATGAATTAACCAAGGATCGAGTAGATAAATGGTTATCTATGCTTGGTTTTATATTGTCAGATTTTGATTTAGTTGTAAAGTCTCAATAAGAAAATAATTATTGAATAAAAGAAAACCCACTCAATTGAGTGGGT
>TARA_B110000238_G_scaffold200864_1_pt1 | contig 11634 bp, 9 predicted proteins | sample TARA_B110000238 | Tara Oceans TARA_B110000238 (sample SAMEA4397569) | marine metagenome | biome: Polar Biome; feature: [SRF] surface water layer (ENVO:00010504); material: water (ENVO:00002006), including particulate matter (ENVO:01000060) such as... | depth 5 m | reverse complement strand
GTTGATTCTCTTTACTTTGTTTCATCATTTTACAAAATTACGATATTTGCAACTATGAAGATAAAATCATTTGAAATTTTTGACCCTTTATATCAAGCTAAAAATATTAGAGTATTTATTAAAAGATTAGATCAGATTAATTCTGATATAAGTGGTAATAAATATTTTAAATTAAAATATAATATTATTTATGCTTTAGATAATTCTTTTGATAAGATTATAACTTTTGGTGGAGCATTTTCGAATCATTTGTTAGCAACATCAATTATATCAAGAAAATATAACTTAAAAAGTTATGGAATTGTTAGGGGAGAACAGCATGATAAATTAAATCCTATTTTAAAACAATGTTTAGATAATGGAATGAAACTATATTATATAAGTAGAGCAGATTATAAACTTAAAGAAAAAGCAGAATTTGTAATAAATTTATTAAAAAAAATAAATAATATTTATATAATACCTGAAGGAGGGACTAATGATTTAGCTGTAAAAGGAACTCAGGAGATATTGTCTAAAGAAGATAATCATAAATATATATGTTGTTGTGTTGGAACTGGAGGCACAATTTCTGGTGTTATTAATAGTTCTAGTGAATCTCAAAAAATTATTGGCTTTTCATCATTAAAAGGTGTAACTGAATTTAATACAATTATAAATAATTATACAAATAAAAATAATTGGAATATTTTAGATGATTATTGTTTTAACGGCTTTGCAAAAATTAATAATCAGTTAATTAGTTTTATCAATACTTTTGATTTAAAACATAATATTCCCCTGGATGCTATTTACACAGGTAAAATGGTGTATGGCATACATGAAATGATTAGAAAAAATTTATTTTCTTCTAATTCTTCAATATTAATTATTCATTCTGGAGGACTCTCTGGTAATTTAGGAATAAACTTGCGATATAATTTAGCTTTAAAAACTAAATAATTTTTTTAAAAATGTTCATATAATTTTTTTAAATAAATAAATAATCTTAAAATTGTTGCTATTTTTATTGATATGAAAAATTCTCTTCTCGTATTTTTTGTTTTATTTTTTTTCGATATATCTGCACAAAGTATTACAGAAATTTATATTAATAAATTTAAATCAATTGCTAAAGAAGAAATGAAAACATATAATATACCTGCTAGTATCACTTTGTCTCAAGGTATTTTAGAGTCTGGCAATGGTTTAAGTAGACTTGCTAGTGAAGCTAATAATCATTTTGGTATAAAATGTCACTCAAGTTGGATTGGAGAAACAATTTTATATGATGATGATGAAGATGATGAATGTTTTAGGAAATATTCTAATGCTGAAGAATCTTATAGAGATCATTCACTTTTTTTAACAACTCGCGGAAGATATTCTGATTTGTTTAATTCAATGAATTATAAAAAGTGGGCTAGAGGATTGTTAAAAGCTGGCTATGCAACAAATCCTGATTATGATAAACTATTAATAGATATTATAGAAAAATATAGTTTAGATAAATTTGATGATATTTCTGAAAAGCAATTTTATTTGTCCCATTATTATGGTTTACCCTATGTTTTTGGTTTAGGTTCTAATTACTTTATTGATAAATTTTTAATTAATATTAGATGTGAGTCTAGTTATATTTTTAATAAATCTTCAATTTCTTTTAGCTACAATATAATAAATTTTAAAAGTAAAAAAAATCATAAAATTTATATCGGAGCAAATTCTGGTGTTATATTATATTCTAATGATTATATTAATAGTTCTTCTATTGAAATTTCATATTTAAAATCTTTGAAAAATAATAGAAAGTTGATTTTTTCTTTAGGAGCTGATCCTTTAAAAAATAAAAGCAATAAAAACACTCTTGAAAATTTACTATATCAATATTTAAATATTGCTTTATTATTTTAACTCGTAATTATATAGAACTTTATTTCGAGTTATAATAATGTTAATTTTATTAGAAGAATTTAAATTGCATATTGTGTAATTTTTATCCGATTTTATTGGAGTCCCTTCAACAATTTTATAATCTTTTAACAAGTAAATATTTTCTTTAGTTTTAACAATTAGATATTCTTTGTAATAATAAATATTTTCTACTTGAGAATCGAAATCATATTTTAAAATTTCTTGATAATTAATATCTAAGATTTTAATTTTCTCTCCAGTTGAATAAATAATATTATTATTTACTCTGTTTATAGTAAGATTAGAAAGAGAGTCAATTCCTGGAAGATTAATAAATGTTGACAAACCATTTATGTCTGCTTGCCATAGTTTAAAATCATCTGTTATTCCATAAAGGTTCCCATTGTTATTTCTTGAGAGAGAGCTATTGATTAAGCTAGTCTTAAATGAGAATCTTTCACTGCCATTTATTGCTAATAACTTAACATCTATTCTAGTTGAAAAAAGGATGAAGTCTTTATTGGAAATTTTAAAATGTTCTAAATCACTGGTAATTTGACTGTTATCATTTTGATATTTCCATCCAAAAACAGATTTTCCATTTTTATCAAGATTTAAAATATTATTATTTATTGTTGGAATTAAAATTCTATACTTTTTAACTTTATTGTAATCAAAAATACTATGACCTAAAGTAGTATTTTCTTTAAGTTTTATTGGAAATTTATCTACATTTCTGCCATAAATATCAAGCATAAAAAGTTTATCGTAAGTGTTAAAAATCATTTGTTTTTTTTGATTTTTAAAAAAATCTCCCTGAGATATATTTCCAATTATTTTTTGATCAATATTCTTTTCCCATCTATACTTTTCACTATCTGTTATATAATAGATTTTATTGTTATTATCTTGAAGGACAATAGCATTTTCTTTAATTTTATGATTAAAAATAATTTGGGGTTTAATTCTAGCAGTGGTATCTAATTGAATAAACCATTTTTCTTTAATTTTTTCTTTATAATTTGAGTTATAAAAAAGAGCTATGTTATTTAATAGATTTGAATTGTTATTTGAAATTTGAAAAGATATTGACGTTAGTTTTGCAAGTGAATCTACTTCACTTTTACTAACTATATCTTTGTGGAAATAGGAGTTTATATTATCTAATAAAAGGTTAGTATTGATATAATAAAACATATTTGATTCTGAGGGGATGATATTGTTAAAGGTATTAAAATATTTGCTCTCAAATAATGTGTTATTGCTAATGTAATTTTCTATCAAATATTCTAAAGATGTAACTTTATCACTAAAAAAGAAGTAATCATTTATAACTGTAAAATAATTCGCGTTTTGTTTGAATTTTGGATAACTAAATATTGTAGATGCTAGAAAAGGATCGTTCAGATAATTAATATTATAATTTAAATGTGAGGAAGATTTATTATTGTCAATTAATTTCTGTAATAAACTAAATGTATGAATTGATTCTTTAGATTTTAAGTATATAAAGTTGTTGATGTTTTTATAGTCACAACTAAAAATTCCAGCTTCATTATCTATTTGATTAAGAAATTCTAAATAGCTAAAGTTAAATTCAGATAATATTTTTTTCTGATATTTATCATTTTCCCAAACCTCATTATGCCTTTCTAAGAGTTTATTATTATTCTTAAAAAGACTCTTTATATTACTAAAGCTTAATGCTTTTAAATATCTTACATTTTCAGGGATGATTTTTGAAATATTAATATTATTTGACTTTTGTTTATAAAATATATCTGTGTAATTATTGATTTTTTCAGATAAATTACTCACTCCATTCAATAATATAAGATTATCAGATATTGTAAAATCAGTAGCTACCCACTCACTAAATTTAAATTCTGGCTTTTGAAGTGCACTTATTTTACTTGATAGATCTAATAGATTGTTAATGTTAAAAATAATATTAATCTGATTGTTTTTATTAACTGTTGAATATAGACTTGTAAATTTCTCATTATTCATTAGATTAAATTCTGAATAATGAGAATTTATTGCATCTTCCAAAATTGTTTTACTCGAGCTGATACAGATAATTTCATCTATTACAGAAAGAAAAAAAGTAGATGTATCAATATTTAATTTATAAATAATAGAATTATCATATTTAAATTTTTTGGCATCTAAACTTTTTAAGTTAAAAGTTTCTAAAATAATTTCTTTATCATTTTCTTTTAATTCTGAACTTAACAAATATCCTAATTCTGATGCTCCGTCCTGTAAAATAGAAATGTATAGTGGAGTATTTTGGATTTTTGATGATTTATAAAATTTTTCAATATTGTTTATTTCATTACTTATTATATTAATTGCTGGAATGTTTTCTAATTTATTCCAAATTGTATTTTTATTTAAATAATATCCCAATTTATTGGGTTTATTTATTTTTATAATAATTGAAGTTTTTGATGGGATTACTGAAATTGGATCATTTTCAATAATTTTCGCCTGATTGTAATTTATATAGCTAATAGCTATAATAATCGCTAATAAAATAAATGGAAGAATTTTTTTTACAGTCTTTAACATTATTTATAAAATGTTTTTCAAAACTACTTAATTATAAATTTATTTTCATCTGATTTTCAAGAAGTTTAAAAGATTTTCTGTGAAAGTTTGTTGTACCGTGTTTTTTTAGTGCTTCTCTGTGCTCTCGCGTTGGATAGCCTTTGTTTTTTTGCCACTTATATTCTTTAAATCTATCCCCTAAACTTATCATTAATTTATCGCGATGATCTTTAGCGATAATAGATGCTGCTGCTATAGAATCTATTTTCCCATCACCTTTAATAATACATATGTGATTTTTAGTTTTGTATTTGTTGAAATATGGGCCATCTACTAAAATAAGTTTAAAATCTTTATTAAGCTTGTCTAAGGCTCTATGCATTGCTAAAAAAGATGCATTTAAGATATTTATTTTATCAATTTCTTTTGATGAAACTGTTCCAATTCCCCAAGCTAAAGCTGATTCTTTGATTAATTTTGAAAGATATTCTCGTTTGTTAGATGTTAGCTTTTTAGAATCATTAAGACCTTCAATTATTAACCCTTTCGGTAATATAACTGCTGATGCTACTACAGGTCCTGCTAGACAGCCTCTGCCGGCTTCATCACAACCAACTTCAGTTGTGTTACTATATCGTTTTAAAACCATTATTTATTAATCAGACCCATTCTTGGTTTTTTAAATTTTGATGTTTTATTTTTATTTCTTGCATCAATATTATCCATTAAATACCATTTACCACTTTTGTATTCAAAAGAATTAAATGATCCATCGGGAATATAATATTCCTCCATTCCTTTAAGGTCTTTCTTTATAGGAATTAGATTACTAAAAATAATTGATTGTATGTTCTTGTCGTAGTTTAGTTTAAAACTTGTTTTAGCATCGCTTTCTAAAATAAATCTTTTCTGAGATTCCTTATTCTTTAATTTAAATATTGGTAAGCCAAATTTGATTTTATTTTTCCCTCCAAATGTTAGTACTTCAATAATTTTTTTTGTGCTTTTACTATCATGACCATCCCAACCTAATAAAGTGTAATATTTTCTTCCTGTCTTTTTAATATAAATAATTTTATAATAAAGACATCCAAACCAATTTTTACTATCTAGATTTTTATTAATAGAATTTCTGATATTCTTAGAATTATCTATTAATTCAATTAATTCAATCTTTTTCTTTTTTTTATATTGTATAAAAGCATAGTATTTATGAGAGCCATTATTCTTTTTTAGGATCCAATTAAATAATCTAAATTGATTATCTGGAGAGTTAAGTATTGAGATCGTTTTTAATGAATCAAAGGGATGCTTAAATGATTTTTCGTAATTCAATACTTCCGATAAAATTAAACTAAAACCATCACTAGCATTTTGTCTCTTTTCTTCTGAATCGGCAAACATAATTTCATTCGCAATTATCTTTAGAGTATCTTCATATTCTTTAATTAATTTAGTGCTTACATTTTGACTAAAAGTCATATAATGAAAGCAAAAAAAGACAAATAAAAATATTATTCTTAACATTTAGTTAATTTAAATCATTCTAAGTTATAATTTTGTAAAATTAAAATTAATTGATGGAACTACAAGAAAGAATAAATGTCTTTTCAAAATTAGGAGATTTAATAGCTCATGATTCAAAACAATTTTTAGCAGATACTCTTAAATTAAGTGAGGTAAATAATCCGTGGTTTAGTAAGCAAAATGTACTTATTTCTTTAGACTCTATTGCTAAAATGCTTAATAAAAAATCTTTACAAGATTGGCTGTCTAATTATTCAGTAACTAATTGTAATTTAAAAGTTCTATTGATAACAGCGGGGAATATTCCTTGTGTTGGTTTTCATGATTTATTATGTGTTTTGATAACTGGCAATAAAGTGATTATTAAATTTTCATCAAAGGATAATATTTTATTACCTTTTTTAATTAAAAAACTAATTAAGATAGAGCCTTCTTTTGCTAATCAAATTACTATTTCAAATACTATTATCAAAGAAGGTTTTGATGCTGTTATTGCTACTGGTTCAGATAGCTCGGCGAAGTATTTTAACTACTATTTTAACAAATCTAAATGTTTAATAAGAAAAAACAGAAGATCTATTGCTATATTAGATGGAAATGAATCTAAGAAAGAGTTGGAAGGATTAGCTGAAGATATTTTTCTATATTATGGGCTTGGTTGTAGAAATGTTTCTAAAATTTTTGTTCCTTTTGATTATGATTTTGACAAATTATTTCAAGTTTTTTATAAATATAAAGATGTTTTACTTAACTCTAAATATTGTAATAATTATGATTATAATAAAGCTGTTTTTTTAATGAATTCAGATAGTTTGCTTGAAAATGGTTTTATAATATTAAAAGAAGATAATTCTATTCAATCACCTATTGCTATGCTCTTCTATCAGTTCTATAATGATATTGCAGAAGTCAATAAATATATTCTTGAAAACGAGCAGCTATTCCAATGTGTTGTTGCAAAAAATAAAATGCAATTTGGGCAAACTCAATTTCCTCAACTACATGATTATGCTGATAATGTTGACACTATAAATTTTTTAAATAAACTTTAGAAGTTTGATTCATACAAGCCTAAATCTGGGGGGTTGTTTCTTAAAACATTATTGATATCACTAACATTGTTGTTATCTAAAGATATTTGATAAGATCCGTTATTCAATGCTGGAGAACCTTGTAATAATTCGAAATTATTATTTGCAATCTCTTCAAGTTCATATGGGTCTAAGTTAATGCTACAATTATTAAAATTACTAGAAATAGTGTCTTCAGTAATTTTAATTAAACAATGATCAAACATGTAATTGTAAAGACCTGAATTATTTTTTTGAAAACTAACTTCTGTAGAAAGTGAACCGTAAATAATGCAATTTCCAAAATAAGCATTTTTCAGCTCTCTTATTTGAATATTTCCGTCAATATCTTCGTAATAATTATTTAGTAGAATAGATGGTGTGTTTCTATATGAATAATTCCAATAATTAATAAATGAACAATGATTAAATGAATAGTCTCCACCAATATTACATGCTAGAGTATATTGACCACATTTAGTTATCAAAGAATTAGACATTTTAATCTTTGCTCCTTGACCAAGTAAGCCAATGGAAGACATGTTTTTTATTACAGTATTATTAATTGTTAAACTTGGGTTATTATTGGCAACGGTATCTACATGAATTCCTATAGTTCCATTTTTAATTATCGCGTAATTAATTTCATTATTAATACTTCCTGGAATAAGCCATATTCTATCCCATTGACCGGGAATATCATTATACCAGCTTTCTAATCTATCACCTTGAAATGTTACTTCATTACCTAATGATCCATTTACTTTCAAAGTTCCACCATTTTGATTAAGAAAAGGATTTCCGACTATTATCCCTGAGTTGGAATGTAAGTATATGTTTGCGCCGCCGTTTATTGTTAATTGACAATTAGGGTCAATAATTGCATAGCCATAAATAACATGAGGTTTATCATCATTCCATATTTCATTACATCCAATTTGATGATAGTAAAACTTTGTTGTATCAGAGTTATTTATTATTTCTCCATACGTGTTGGCAGTGTGGAAATAAGCATCTTGGCCCCATGCGACTAATTTTACTGCTTGCATATAGTTTTCTGAGTAAAACACTAGAGAATCAGATAAAACATATGGAGTGTTACCTGAAGAGGGGTTAATAGTTACTTCTATAAAAATAAATATACTATCATTTGCAGGTATAATTATATCTTTATGCATGTCTCCTGAAACTCCGTCAACATTTATTCTAAAATTAGCTGATGAGCTTCCTTTTAATTCAATGTTTGTTACAACATTCTGGTTTTGATTATTGTAAATTGTTAAGGTTTTTGTTGTGCTCCCTATTGAAGAGAAAATTGTGTCAAACAAAATAGTATCGTTTGAAAAGTTTAGATTTCCACTAAAATTTAGATTTTCTTCTTTTTTACATGAAAAAATGATAGTAATTAGTGTAAATAAAATAAGTAAATTTCTCATTATAATTTTTGATGATTTATTCTATCAAGATCTCTTTTTATATCCTTTTGCTTAATACTTTCTCTCTTATCAAATAGGTTTTTACCCTTAGCCAATGCAATTTCTATTTTTGCCTTTCCCTTATCATTAATAAATAGTCTAATTGGAATTATAGACATTCCTTTGGATTTAACTTTTGAATCCATTTTCATGAGTTCTTGCTTATTTAGGAGTAATTTTCTAGCTCTTTTTGGGATATGATTTGAGTATCCACCATTTGTGTATTCATCAATATGAAGATTATTCACCCATAATTCATTTTCAATGAATGAGCAATAAGCATCAGAAATATTTGCTTGATTGTTTCTTAGGGACTTTATTTCTGTGCCAAGTAAGACAATTCCTGCTATATATTTATCAATCAATTGAAAAGCATAACTTGCTTTTCTATTTTTTATATTAACATTAGTTGCCATAGTGCAAATATACGCATTTGTTAAAAGCTTTTACCCCAGAGATACATCCAGTATCATCATAACAATAAAGCCTAGAATTAACCCAATACTTGCTAAGTCTGCATTGCCTCCTCTTTGGCTTTCGGGAATAACTTCTTCGATAACAATAAAAATCATTGCTCCTGCTGCAAAAGAAAGAGCATAAGGTAGTATTGGGTAAATCAATATTACTATAGCAGCCCCTATAACAGCAAAAATAGGCTCTACAATAGCAGATAATTGGCCCCATTGCCAAGATTTAAATTTTGACATCCCTTGCCTTCTTAAAGGCATTGAAACAGCAAATCCTTCTGGAGCGTTTTGTAAGCCCATTCCTATTGCTAATGCAATAGCACCACCCATTTCCATTCCAATATCCATTCCTGATGCAAGTGCGCCAAAAGCTACACCTACAGCTAATCCTTCTGGAATATTATGTAGAGCAATTGCTATAACTAATAATTCTGTTTTTTTTAAATCAGTTTTTGGACCTTCAGCATTTTCAACAGATTCAAATAAATGTAAATGAGGAACTTTTTTATCCAAAAAATAAAGAAACAATGCCCCTAGAAAAAAACCCACAGCAGGAGCAAACCATATTGGTAAATTAGTTATTCCTAATTCTTGTTGTTTTTCAACTGTTGCAATAGCAGGAGATAGGAGAGACCAAAAACTTGCTGCAATCATTACCCCTCCAGTAAAACCAAGGCACATGTCTAATGCTTTTCTATTACTGGATTTAAAAAAAAACACTAAAGTTGCGCCTATTGCAGTCATAAGCCATGTAAATAAACCACCAATTAATGCTTGTATTATTGCAGATTGCTCTATAAACCATTTATATAACTCTAACTCTTCCATTTATTTTATAATTTTTATGTGTACATTATTTGATACTTCTTCGCTTATCTGTTCAATTTTATCATCAATTTCAATTTTCATTGATTTGTCAAATAATATAATATCTAAAATTTTAATTTTTGAGCCAATTTTAAAATTTAGTTGAGTTAAGTAATCTAAGAATTCTGTTTCGTCAGTTGCAACACCCATAATTATTGCTCTAGTATTTGTTGGTGCTTCGCAAAGTAAAACTCTTTTAGTGGGACTAATAATTCCATTTTTTGATGGAATTGGTTCACCATGCGGATCGAATTTAGGGTAATTCAAAAAATGATCAAGTTTATTAGTAAGTTTTTTAGATTTTATATGCTCTAATTGTTCTGCAATATCATGAACTTCACTCCAGCTAAACTCTAGTTTATTAACTAGAAATGTTTCCCATAACCTATGTTTTCTTAAGATTTCAAGTGCTAATTTTTCTCCAAATTTACTAAGTGAAACTCCTTTATATTTTTCATAATCAACTAAATTTTTTTCTTCTAATTTTTTTAGCATTTCTGAAACTGAAGCAGCAGAAGTCTCAAGTATATTAGCGATTTCATTCGTTGAAACAATTTCATTTGTTTCTAGATTAATTGATAAAATTGCTTTTAAATAATTTTCCTCTGAAAGTGTTATCATTATGCAAAAATAATAATTTAATATTTAACAAACAATTATTTAGGCTTGCCTAAAATATATATATATATATGTCGAAAATTTATAAAAAATGAAAAAGATATTACTAATAAGTATTTGTTTAATATTAAACTTAATAACGTATTCTCAAAGTATCACTGGTTTAATTACAGATGGTTATAGTTCAATTCCATTTGCTAATATAAGTTTAAAGCAAAATGGTAATTTTATAGTGGTAGCATCTAATTTAGAAGGAAAATACTTGGCGCAAGGATTGAAAAATGGTGAGGTTAGTATTGAAGTTACTCGATTAGGTAGAAAGCCTGTAAGAATTAAATTTAATATTAAAAAAAATCAAAATACTTTAGATATTATAATGGGTGAGGAGATTTATAATATTGACCAAGTAGTTGTTACTGGAACAAAGACATTTAAAAGAAGGACAAAATCTCCTGTTATTGTTAATATTTTAGATAAATCTAAAATTCAACAAGTACAGGCTTGTAATATTTCCGAAGCTTTAAATTTTCAATCAGGATTAAGGGTAGAAACAGATTGTCAAACTTGTAATTATACTCAATTAAGAATGAATGGTCTTGGGGGTGGCTATTCACAGATCCTAATTAATGGGAGAGCTATATTTAGTCCTCTCACAGGTCTTTATGGAATGGAGCAAGTTCCGTCTAATATGATTGATAGAATTGAAATCATTAGAGGAGGGGGCTCTTCCCTTTATGGTTCTTCTGCTGTTGGAGGGGTGGTTAATTTAATAACTAAAATTCCTGTAAAAAATAATTTTGACTTTGGTGTTTCTTTACGCGCTATTAATAAATCCTCTTCAGATAATCTTATTTTTGGGAACGGTACATTTCTTTCGGATAATAAAAAAAGTGGTGCAACATTTTATTTAAATAATAGAAATAGAGATTTTTATGATCATAATGGTGATAATTTTTCGGAATTACCAAAATTAAAGGATAATACCTTTGGGGCTAATTTTTTCTTTATCCCAATAGATAATCATAAAATCGAATTAAATTTTGGAAGTTTACATGAGTATAGGTACGGAGGGGAGATGATTAGTGGCGCTCCTCATTTTGCAATGATGTCAGAAGAGCGTATTCATGATGTGTTAGTTGCTAATATAGATTATACAATTAATTT
>TARA_B110000238_G_scaffold53144_1_pt1 | contig 11666 bp, 20 predicted proteins | sample TARA_B110000238 | Tara Oceans TARA_B110000238 (sample SAMEA4397569) | marine metagenome | biome: Polar Biome; feature: [SRF] surface water layer (ENVO:00010504); material: water (ENVO:00002006), including particulate matter (ENVO:01000060) such as... | depth 5 m | reverse complement strand
TGCTGATTACAAATCAGCTGCTCTAGCCAACTGAGCTATAGAGGCAACTTTTTACTGATCTTTATATATCACTTAGTATTATACATAAACGTTTGTTTTAACGCTTTTGGGTATACTGTATATAGTGTCATATAAGTCTGGTAATAATCTAGGATACTGATGCATACCTTATGATTTTCACAGTGAACCAGAAAGGATTCGAACCTTTGACCGTCGCCTTAGAAGGGCGATGCATTATCCAGTTATGCTACTGGTCCATTTTAGTTGGTACTCCGAGCGGGACTTGAACCCGCACGCCTAAGTGGCAACAGTGTTTAAGACTGTCATGTCTACCGATTCCATCATCGGAGCATGTTATATTTTTTCTACCAATAAATCAAAGAACTATCTTTTTGTTGTTACTCTTATTATACTAGAGTAATATGTTTTGTTTAAAAGAATCTAAACTTTTTTAGATTAATAATCCATACTTTCTGCTATAATAGATTTACCTCTACGTATTCTGTTTTTAATAGTTTGAAGCGGTAATTTATATTTAGTAGCAATGTCTTCGTATTTCATATTATTAAGTAGACGATCTTCTATAATACCCTTATACATCGGTTTTAAACTATCAATGTTTTTTAATGCCAATTCATATCTGTTAGTAAGATCTTGATCTTCTTCTAACCAATCAGCTTCTGATTTGTATTCAGCTTCAATAAGTAAATCTCTAGCTGATGTACTACTAAACTGATCAGATAATTCAATGCCATATTCTTTCATAGCATCAATACTATATTTAGAATTACGTTGACGAATCCAACCTAAACACTCATTGAATGCAATTCTATATAACCACGTTGTAATTTGATATGATGGATCATATTGATCAATCTTAGTCCACAATTTAGTAAGTGTGTTTGTTAGAATATCATCTGTAGCTTCGTTGTCTTTAACTACATTTGCAATATAGTTTCTAAGTCCTGGTTTTACACGTTGGTATAGTGTGTTGTAATCTGATTCTGATTTAGAGTTAACGAAGTTTTCTGATAATTCACGGTAAGAGATTTGTTTTTGTTTTGACATATATTTTATTTTAAGTTTTTTATTATACCACTAATATAACACTTTTTATTTAAACGGGAAAGTGTTTCAACGTTTATTTTAAAATTATTTTAAATATGCTGGGCCTGTCCAATTATAGGCTGCAGTTCCATCTAAGATATTTCCTCTAGAATGTTTTGCTGGCGCTCTCCAACCTGCTGCCATTAATAGATCGCCTGGCTGTTGAGCTTTATTGATGTCTTGTGTTAGTGCGACAAAGCCCCAAACTGAAGTGTTCGTTAGAATCTTAGCATACTTTCTTCCGAAGGAAACAGTAAGCTGAGGCGCATCTAATGAACTATTAGAATAGTTTTTGTTTATTACTTCTTGAGCTTCTGTGGTCATCCAAGATTCGATTTGTGTTTTTAATTCTGACATAGTTTTAAGTTTTTAATTATACTACTAATATACGTGATATGCTTGACATAAAAAAACCTTTGAGCATTTATTTCTCAAAAGTTACGAACAATTAATAAAATAGACTCAATGCTGATTCTAATCCCTTCTTAGTTGCTAAATGCACAGAGTCCAATCTAACTGTTAAGTTTTCAGATTTTTTATATTCTTTAACTGCTAATCTTCTTGCACCTGGCAATGTCTTAGCCCAAACAGTATTCCATCCACCTTCTTCGAAGGTAAACATATATTGCTTTTGCATAAATACCCTAGGAGTACGTTCTAGTTTAACTAGTCCCGCATTATTAATGGTGTTTATGATTTCAACAGCATTATTATATTTGCGACCTTTACCTACAAGATTTTGAATGTAATCTTCTAAGGCTGATTTTAAAACTTCTTCTTGTTGTTTGTTGATTTTTATTTGCATATGACTCTCTTTGTTTTTAATTATACTACTAATATACCACAAATAAACGACATAAAAAAATATTTAAGTGTTTATTTTCAGAAAAGTTGTAAATTAAAAATCAGAGAATATGCCAAGTAACTTTTCAAGCTCTTGTGGAGTGTTCTGCCATAAATCAGTAGAGACATTAATGATTCTCTTTTTAGGATCTGATTTATATTTTTTGTCAGGATAACCAATAACTGACCATGCTTTAGTAGATTTCTTAGGCCATGCATTCATGGGCCAATAAGATACTGCGACATTAAGTTCATTGATCATATCAACACATCTAAGTATTGAACATCTACTAGGTAACATACCCTTTTCGTTCAATACAGAAATAGGGCTATCGAAATCACCCTCTATGAATTTAATAGTACCATTTAATCTTGATAAAGATTCTTGTGCACATTTTGGATCATGAGCAAAGTTACCAAGATAATATACGACATCTTCTTGCTTAACTACGGTGTTCCATTTTAAAATAAGATCATCTGTCATTTGATCAACATCAGTGTATGGTCTTTTGTATTTTTTAATAGCAGCTGGTCTTCCCAACTGTAAATTAGATGTTACGAATATTTTCATATATTATGCTACTATAAATTTAATGTTGTATTGCTCCCATAGTAATTCCACGAATTCAGTTTCGTTTACACCACCTTGGGCATTTTTAATTGTTTTGTCGTCTGATATATCTATAAAGAAATATAAAACAAAATCATAATGTGTTGAGTAGATAATGGATTGTCCAATCCCTGCTCTGACATCACTGCCAGATTTACCTTTTTTAAACTCAATAGCAATTTTAAGACCATTCATATCAACAACCATATCAGGTCTATTCTCAGTTCCCATAAATAATATATGAGATACTGCGTTGGTCTTATTGCCTTTCCACTTAAGATTCTTCTTAACGTAATCTTCAGCTACGTCACGTTCTTTACCATCTTGTTCTGATATGTAATCAGTTAATGATTCCACAAGATGAGGATGGATAAATTTCTTTATCTGATCCTCAGTCTTGTGTTTATAATCAATATTACCTAATACTTCGTCATGTGTGATAGATTCAGATATTAGATCAATAAACTCAGAACGTTTCTGACTTTTATTTGCTCGGCTCATTAGTTTCCGTTTCTAATTCAGGCGATACTACCTCAACATTGTTTAAAGCGTCTACTTCTGCGTCTACTTCTGCTAATTCTGCATGTAAATCATTTAATTTTTGATTCATTGTACTTAAATCTTGCATTGCAACACCAACAGCTTCACCAATTTGTGTTAACATCGTAATGAATCTACGTGCATTTTCGATACCTGTTCCTTCAACATTAAGAAGTGCTTGATATAATGCATTTAATTCATGACCTCTTAAAGAAATCACTGCATCTGCATCTGCTGCTAACATTTTAGCTTGTGTTTTGAATTGATCATATAAAGATACAACTACTGCAGCATTCTGTGTTTTCCAAGTATATCCTTTATTAAGGTGCTCTTGTACAACTTTAAGAGATTTTAAATTATCAAATGTAATTGTAAATCTTTTTTCTGCTGCGTTTGTTTGCATTGCATCGATTTCGATAGCTAATTCTGATTGACGTGCTTTTAATTTTGTGCTCATATTTATTAATTTATTTGTGTTTATTATTTATCTTGATTAAAAATCTGCGTTTGTTACTCTTATTTCATAATCTTTGAATTCTTTAAACTGTTCATCATCAGTGTTCATACGTCTCATGATAGTGTCATTCATATCATTCCTATAATTAAGTCTTTCTATTCTAGTCATTCTATCAACATCTAAATACATGACTAAACACTGATCTCTATATTGATCAGGTAACATGTCTAGACCGTCTTTACTCATGATCATCACGTCCGCTCCATTAAAATCAGCTTCAGTTTGTCCATAATACCATCCATTAAATTCCATGTATTCAATGAACTTTTCTTGACCTATCATTTCTATAAATTCAATTTCACTAACAAAGTTATAATCTACACCATCTTTCTCATTTTCACGAGGTAATCTAGTGGTATGGCTTACGCCTATGTTAAATCCCTTTTTTTGTAACCTCTGTTTTAAATGATCTTTACCAGAAGCGGCTTTTCCTACGAGTATCAGTTTCATATATTTTATATGGAATGTTTAAAAATTGTTTACGTTTTTATTTAAATAATTTATTAGTGATACTGAGGCCTATTCTTTGAATTCTGGAAGGTTTAGCTCCCCATAAAATGTCTTCTTCTAAACTCGATGACCAGTCATACAACGGTGTCGATAAGAATAAGAAATCCCAGTTATCAATACTAAAGTACTTGATATCAGCACCATTTGGTAATCTAAATTCAATAGAAAGTAATGAATAAGGCCTGAAGTCTTTTACTATTTCAAAGAATGTAAATCCCCAACAATGATCTCCATCATGTAAAAAGATATCTAATAAATTGAACTTAACGTTCCACTTGCGTGTTTGCCATGATATTTTCTGTAATAGTCCCATTATTTTTCTAATTTATACAAGTCTCTTAATAATATAGAATATGCTTCTTCACATGATTCTTTATAAAACACATCAGTGAAATCTTTCATGTTGTCGTATTTAGCCCATAAGTGTTGACCAAATCTTTGGTCCTCTTTATTTCTACCATCACCGTGTTCAATGGACCATGCAATGTATTCTGTGTTTAATTTTGAGTAATCTAGTATCATATATGTTATACTAAAAACCAACTAAAGGTTTCTTTGATTATTGTAACTGTTACTTCATGGTAAATAAGCCATTTAATCCAAACCAGCGGCCAGAATAAAAGATCTATAAATGCCCAAAAAAGACTTCCATGGATATGATGACCTATTAATGCAGTTGGTACTGCAAATAATATTGTTGGTAGTGAAAAGTTAAAGTTCCACTTTGTGTTCTTAGTTTGTATTTTCATTATTTTTATTTTTACAATTACATTTACCTTCTTTATCCCAGTTACCACAACACTCGCTTGATGTTTTAGTGTTGATCCTCTTTGGATCGGTTGACGATTGATTCCACATATCATCCCAAAATATCATTTCATCTGCCATTTTCTACTATATATGTTGTTTCTACTTCTGGGTCTCGTATCACATGTACGATCTGTGGCTTAGGTGCTCCGTTAGCTTCTAAGATGCGACAGACTCTGTCATATGCTATTTTACTTATACATCCATTCACTCCGGAACTAAGATCACCTGGAACATCTAATATGCTCTCGATGTACTTATGTATAAAATCATCTTCATTCAAATTCTTCATCAAAATCTTCTAAATTACCTAATCTATTGTTATTAAATTGGTTTTTATCAAAACGCTGCTTCTTCTTTTTAAGATTTATTTTGCGTTTACGTTCTTCGGGATTATAATCCTCGTTACGCGGTGATTTGCGCTTTTTCATTGGTAATGTTTATAGTTATTCTTTATCTTCGCCAGGATATTTAGTATCTGCATATTCAAGCCTATCTGACGTTGATGTTTGAGTAAATACTGGTCCTATATTAGGATCTCCTGTCCAAGTCCCCGGTACGTATGGTGGTTGATATGGCATTGAAGGTGCTATCATGATTGGAGGTAAAAGATCTACTGCATCTCTCAATAAAATTATTGATTCTTTAACATCTATTTGACCATCTCTGTTCAATTCTGTAATTAATGTTGATTTTTCTAATCTATTGTTTATTAGAATATCTGCCATTTCTATTGTGATGTGGCCTTGATTTAACAACCTTTCGATAATTTGATCTTTCATGTGTGTGTTAATTTAATAGTTATACTCTACTGTTTTAGTTTTGTTTCAAAAAAGATGCGAACCGTTTATTTACCATAGTATTCCCATAAGACTGCATTGCATTTTGCATGTACTGCACCTTCAGTCATATTAGTGTCGTGATCATGTTGTAAATGAATAGGATTCTTTAAGAAACCTGGTGGGAATAATCTATAATTGATCTTAGCTTCCATTATATCTTGTCTAGGTGATTCACTTAATGATTCACCACATGCCCAACATTTATTATCTTGTTCTTCAATATACAATTCTCTGACTAGCTTCTTTTGCTTAGCATTTAGTTTTGTATAATCTGTTGGTAGATTCATATTAAAGTTCGAAGTTTTCTTGAAGTTCTTTGATTAGAGTTTTGATCTCTTTTTTATTAAGAGCAATAGTTGTAAAGAACTTTCCGTTATTTCTCATTGTTAATTGTACTTTCATACCTTCTTTACCTCCACTAAATCTTGTCAATGACATTTCAGCGTTTTCCATTTCAGAAGATTCTTCGTTCCAATTCTTACCTTTAAGTGATTTTAATTCTGTTGACATATCTGTTAGTTTTAATTATAATACTAATATACCACAAATAATTGACATAAAAAAACTTTTATGCGTTTATTTTCAATTAAATCTAAAAAAAGCCTCATCTTTCGATGAAGCTTTAGTGGCGGAGAGTGAGAGATTCGAACTCTCGGTACCTTGCGGTACGCTGGTTTTCAAGACCAGTGCATTCGACCACTCTGCCAACTCTCCTAAGTTGTTATTTATCCTTTCTCTTTTTGTACACTTTAGAACATACTTCTTGTACGTCACTGATCAAGTCTTTTGCATATTTGATCACGCCTTCATGAATATCGTCTACTCTATCAATTTCACCATCAATTCTTACATCTAATGCTTCTGTTAATCTTTGTGTCTCCTCTTCTATACCGTCGACCCAATCGTGTATGTTTTCTAAATCATCTTCTAATGATTCTACTTTATCTTCTAAATGACGAAGACGATTACCTGATAATATAAGTTTAACTATACCTAATACTAATAGTGTTCCTATTACTCCTGTAAAAAATGCTAATGCTTGTTCCATATATGCTTGTTTTTATTTGTTATTGACAGTCTGTTCCTAATTTGTATAAGGTATAACCAGGTGTTTCAAATGTTGCTAGTTCACCATCACATTCAAATGTAATTGGAGTAACTAGATTATTACCACCTAAATCAACAGTTAAAATACCGTCTTCAAATGTGTAGTTATTATATCCTGGTATTGCGTTTGTATCACCCGCTTCACAATTTTCTCTAAAATATTCTTTACAATCGGCATATGCACAGTAATATGTGTATCGGATTCCTTCGGCATAAATATACATAGTATTTGGGTTTACTCCTTCAACTAACCATTTGCCATTCATATCAGGTGTTGGTTCTGAATTTGATGGGTCACAACTAGTGAACATAATAATTGATAATACTAATAATAATAATTGCTTCATAATTGTTTGGTTTTAATTTTATTATATTTGTTTTAATTTCCTAGTTGATAATCTGCAGGTGGTAGTTCGTCTAATAAACTTCCTATTCCTTCTGCTTTTGCTTCTACTTTCTCAAACTCATATTTGTTTTTAATATAAGTGTTAAGTGCAATACCTTGTGATTTTGCTGTGTTAAATAAATTCCAATCTAGTTCTGCGACATCTTTATATAGATATGTTGCAAAATTGAAATTAACTAAAAGAACTTTAGTTTCAAAATTATAAATTGCTGATTTTAGTGTAGAGCTATTATAATTGGATGTTGTGCTAGTTATCATATTATTTGTATTTAAATATTATACAAACATAATGTAATAAGTTTCAATATCTTATTGTGATCCTCCATACTTGCTCATTCCTGAACCTTTCAATGCTTTAATAGATGCTGCATCTAATTTAACTGTCATTTTAGAAGGCATTGGTTGCGATCTAGGACTGCTTGAGTTACTAGAACCACCGATACCAGTGACTTTAGAAATAGTATCTCCAATTTTGGAAATTATTCCACCTTGTTCTTCGTTACCTGCTTGTACAGTATCTTTAAATTCATTTAGCATAGATGCTAGATTATTTAAGGCATCTTCTAATGATTCTCCCATTTGAGCTAATACATCACCAGGTGAACCACCATGTGAAAGTACTCCTAGGGCTTCGAACATCTTTCTAGATTCAACAAGTTTAGTTAAATCTATTGCATTTATTGCGCTAGCTACTTTAGGCATACTATTACCTGACATACTAACACTTGAACCTATTTGTTCCCAAAGTTCTGTTTGAGCTTCGTATCCTGCAACTGGCCTTAACATACTAACTCTACCAACAAATAACTTACTAAATTCCTCTGCCTTATCTAGATCTAAAGAATTAATTGATTGTGCTAGTTTTGGAGCTGTATTTCCAATTCTTTCATATGATTTACCTACTGCTACGAATAACGTTGTTTTTGCGCCAACATCTCCTGATTCCATTGAACCACCATATATAGCTGTGAATGCATCTAATTGAGCAGCATCTACTGTTCCTACTGATCCTACGATTAGTGGAATGGCAATTGCCATTTGTAAATATGCATGTTTTAAAGTATTCAAAAACTTACTTTTAGCACCGAATGATTCAGGATCAGATTCTCCTCCAAATATACTTGCAAATGCTTTAGCCTTGTCTACTGTAAATTGAGCAATAGAATCTATTATTAATGGAATTGCTACACCTAATTTCTTATATGTGCCTCCTATAGTAGCTACTAATGTAGCTTTAGCTTTTATAACTGAAGTATCTTCACCTGTACCTGTGATAGCATCAATTATTGCCGTAACCTTTTCTCTAACATCTACTGCGTCTGTTATCTTAGATGTAATTTTTACTACATTATCAACGGTTCCTGCTAAACTTGTGTATGGTGCAGCTAAATCTAAAACGATCTGTGCTCCTTTTTCAAAATTAGATGAAGAGAACCATCCACCGCCATCACCGACACCAGAAGCACCGACTTCTTCAAAGACTCCAGAAAGACCGATAATTAATGCTTTAGTATTTTTAGCTAATTTTTTAACTATTTTGTCAACACTAGATATAGACTCATATCCTGTTGCTTTACCATCTTTATCAAATCCTGTAGGGAATTTAAGATTAGCCATGTTCTGTACTCCATTTGCTAAATTATAAAGAGGTTCACCCATTTGTTTAACAACGTTGATACCTTTTTCATATGCACTACTAGAGAACCAAGAACTACCTTGTGCTGCAGATGAACTTCCAACTTCTGAGAATACAGAACTTAAACCTGCAACTATCAATTTAGTATTGGCTATTAATGCTGGAACCGCTGTTGATAAATCTATTGTTTGATATCCTGTTGGTTTACCATCTTTATCAAATCCTGTAGGGAATTTAAGCATTGCCATAGCTTGTACGCCCATTGCAATACCGGTAAGTGCACCGCCCATTCCACTTACAGCAGAAATACCTTGTGCTACAACTGATTGTCCAGAAGTATTTCCAGTTAATGCTGATAATAAAGATTTACCTCCACCTGGATATTTTGTACCAACTTCTGCAAATGTGTCTGCTAGACCACTCACAATAAGTTGCATATTTGTTTTTAATGATGGAAGATCTGCAGTTTTGGCTATTTCTGCAAATTTTTGAAGTCCAAGGGAAATTGCTATCAAAGCAGTACCTGCTAATAATATCATCGGTGCGCCTGTTGCAATACCTATAATTGAAAGTGGATTTAGTGACATACCATCTGCGATGGCATCCATTGCAGTTTCAAAGTTTGTCTTTTTACCTCCAAAGAATCCTCTTTCTCCTGACCAATCAAACGCTTTACTACCTTTTTGTGAAAGTGTTCCTAATTTACTAAAGTTTATTGTACTAAGTACAGCTAATGCGCCTCCTAATAAAATTGAAGCTGCACCTGCAACTATCATTGCGGCCGAACCTAGTATAATGAATGGAGATACTAAACCTGCTGCAGCCATTGCAACTGCAATACCTCCAATAATTGCACCCATCGTGAGAACTTCTTCCATCGTAACACCTTTAACTGCAGCTGCCATTGAAGCTGTACCTATTGCTATTACTATTAAAGCTGCGCCTGCAAGTATCATCGCGGCCGAACCTAATGCTATTGCTAATGGTATTGGACCTGCTCCCGCTATTCCAAATGCTAATCCAACTCCAACTATAACTGCAGCTATCATTCCAAGATCTTCCCATTTAACTCCTTCTAATGCCTTGGTCATTGCAAATACACCAATAGCTATTACTATCATTGCACCACCTGCAAACATCATTGCGATGGATCCAGATTTAATTTGTTTCTCGGCTAATCCTGCAAGTGCGAAGACAATACCTATACCTCCTATAACTGCGAGAACTCTGAATGAATTCATTACATCAGCTGTATCAAAATCTCCTAAGATCATGTTCATGAACCAAATTGCGATTGAAACCGCTAATATAGCTCCAGCAACATATAACATTGCTTTTCCACCACCTTCTATTTTATCACTAAATGTTCCTATTAAAGCAAATGCTGCTGCAACACCTGCAACTACTAAAAGAACTTTAGCAACCTCAGTGAATCCAATTGCACCTAATATCATATGTGATAATACTATTGCTATTGATGTTGACAAAATTGCCCCGGCTGCATATATAAGTGCTTTACCAGTATCTTCTATAACATCGGTAACACCCATTTTATCCATCACCCAAAATATTCCAGCGATTGAAGCAATAACTAAAAGTGCTGTGCCTAAACCAGCTAAAACATATTCACTTAAGAATCCTATTAATACTAAAGATACTGTTAACCCTAAAAGTCCTAGTGCTAAATTCTTTAATCCTTTAGAAAACTCTTTCATTCCCTTTGGATCAAATTTCATTTTTTCTAAAAGAAACATAATGCCTGCTAGTCCTAATAGAATACCTGCTGCAACTAATACACCCTTCAATGCATATGTTGCTAATAAGCCGACTAAAACTAAACTCACTGCCAATATTAAAATATTGACACCTATTTCCCCTAGCATCGCTATTTTTTTAAGTTGTTTCTTATCAAGTTTTTTGGTAGCAAACATTAGTCCATCAACCATTAATTTCAATAGAGGTACTATTACTAACATAGCCACACCAGCTACTATTAATAAAGGTAACGCTAAAATCATCATTGCTGCGAATTTTAATATTGAGAAACCTATGTCTCCCAATGCTAAAAGACCACCAGTAAGAGCTTCCATTTTTAATTTAAGTTCTTTACCTTCAGGCGCTCTTTCTAATGCATCAATAATTATACCTAAACCAAGTCCTATAGGTTCTAGTGCTCCAGCTGTAATTCTAAGTACTAATGCCTCTTTGATGGATACTTTACCTCCTTTACCTTTACCATAGTCACCCTTGAGTGCCTTGCAAAGTTCATCCATTTTTTCATACAGATCTCCTCCGACTGAAACAGATGCTGCCGTTTGGCCAGTATTCAATGCTACTTGTTCTAGTGATTTATCACTGTTGCCCATTCTTTCGAATGCGCTGCTTAAAAATTTTGGAATTAATTGAGCCAACTTGTATATGTGCTTTTTTTAGTATAAGACAAACGCTACTGTATCGTAGCGTTTATCCATACTCTTTATATATCTCTAAAATTTAGGCATCTTCATTGAAGGTGCTTTAAATGTTGGGGCCTTAGGCATCGCAGGCATTTTATATTTAGAGGACATGTCACTCTGTTGTTGTGCCTGTTGTTCTTCTTGGTCCCTATTCTGATTATTCTTCTCTTTAATGTATTCCGACAGATTTTTCAAGTAATACCAAAATTCGTAGTAGTACATGTTCTCAATTTCTGAGGGTTGCATTCTGAGATGTATGCCCAGATAGAACTTAGTCTTAAAGTA
>TARA_B110000238_G_scaffold196542_1_pt1 | contig 11751 bp, 8 predicted proteins | sample TARA_B110000238 | Tara Oceans TARA_B110000238 (sample SAMEA4397569) | marine metagenome | biome: Polar Biome; feature: [SRF] surface water layer (ENVO:00010504); material: water (ENVO:00002006), including particulate matter (ENVO:01000060) such as... | depth 5 m | reverse complement strand
TCGATACTCGGTGGAAGTTTCAAGCCATGTACGACTTTCGGGACGCCATGGCCGCCGAATCCAATATGGACCTCATTATTCACGTCAATCCAGAAGGCATTGAGAAGAACATCAACCCCTTTGATCATGGTAGCGCGCTGCACACCGACATCATGAAAACCCAAGGCTTGAAGCAAGCGCTGGACTTACACCAATTTGATGTGGCCTTCGGCGGCGCAAGACGCGATGAGGAAAAAAGCCGAGCAAAAGAACGCATCTTTTCGTTTCGAAGCCGCAGCCATCGCTGGGATCCAAAAAATCAACGCCCTGAGCTGTGGAACCTGTACAACTGCCGCAAAGCACCCGGGGAGAGCATCCGAGTATTCCCGCTCTCGAATTGGACAGAGCTCGACATCTGGCAGTATATCTATCGGGAAGACATTCCCATCGTACCTCTTTACTTTGCGGCCGAACGCCCGGTTGTTGACCGGAACGGCATGCTTATCATGATCGATGACAACCGCATGCAACTGCAACCGGGCGAAAAGGTTGAACTCAAGCAAGTTCGTTTTCGAACGCTGGGCTGCTACCCGCTTACCGGCGCGGTCGAATCCTCAGCCGTTGACCTCTCTCAAATCGTCTTGGAACTATTGCATAGCCGGACCAGCGAACGGCAGGGCCGCGCAATTGATTCTGATGGCAGCGCCTCGATGGAGAAGAAAAAACAAGAGGGTTATTTCTAATGAGCAAACCATCAAAACCCACCGAGGTTGAGCAGGTTGAACAGATTGAGACGCAGATAGACGCGTATCTAGCCACCCAATCCGAACTCGAGCTATTGCGGTTTATCACCTGCGGCTCGGTCGACGATGGCAAAAGCACGTTGATCGGACGGATGCTTTATGAAGCCCAGCTCATTTTTGAAGACCAAGTGACGGCGCTTCAGAAAGACTCCAAAAAAGTGGGGACCCAGGGCGGCGATATCGATTTTGCACTGTTGGTTGACGGCCTAGCTGCCGAACGCGAGCAGGGCATCACCATCGATGTGGCCTATCGTTTTTTCAATACCGACCAACGAAAATTCATTGTTGCCGACACCCCAGGCCACGAGCAATATACCCGCAACATGGTGACCGGTGCTTCGACAGCAGATGTGGCGATTATTTTGGTGGATGCCAGCCAAGGGATTCTTACCCAGACCCGGCGGCACTCGTTCATTGCTTCTTTGCTGGGCATCGAGCATGTTGTGCTGGCGGTCAACAAGATGGACCTTGTCGATTATGGTGAGACCCGTTTTCAAGCGATCTGTGATGAATACGAGGCCTTGCGCAAACACTTTGCGTTCAAATCCGTGACCCCCATTCCCTTATCGGCCCTGAAGGGCGACAACGTAATCGAGCGCTCGGGCAGGATGCACTGGTATCAAGGCCCGACCCTACTCGGCTTTTTAGAAACCGTCGATATTCGAGCCCGCCTGACCCAACACGAATTTCGGTTCCCCATTCAATGGGTCAATCGGCCGAATGCGGACTTTCGCGGCTTCGCCGGCACCGTGCTGGCCGGTAATATTCGGCCCGGCGATCCGATTCGGGCATTACCGTCCGGGCAACTGGCGATGGTAGACCGCATTGTGCTGTTTGATCAGGATTTAGACCAAGCTGTGACCGACCAGGCCGTCACGTTGACCTTGGATCGAGAAATCGATCTTTCCCGTGGAGATTTAATCGTCGCAGCGGATGCGCCTTGCGAGGTCTCGGACCAGTTCGAGGCAGAACTGGTGTGGATGGACATAGAGCCGGGTTACATCGGCCGCAGATACCGCCTGCAGCTGGGCAGCAGCCAGGTGAACGCGAGCTTGTCTAGCATCAAATACCAATACGACATCAACACCTTTGAGCAACTGCCCGCTAGAAACTTGGCGCTCAATGAAATCGCCAATGTTCAGATCACGTTAGACGCGGCCATTCCCTTTGAGGCCTACAACGACTGTCCTGCGCTCGGCGCTTTTATCTTGATTGATCGCTACAGCAATGCAACCGTAGGTGCTGGGATGATTCGGTTCGCACTGCGCCGGGCATCGAACGTGCATCGACAGGCGTTGTCTGTGAACCGGGCAGGGCGGGAGCAGCTAGCAGGCCACCAGGGTCGGGTGGTGTGGCTAACAGGCCTGTCGGGCGCGGGTAAGTCGACCATTGCCAGCGCAGCAGAGCAATTGTTGCACGAGCAAGGTTTCCGGACCTACATTTTAGATGGCGACAACGTCCGCCATGGCCTGTCAAAAGACCTTGGCTTTACCGTCGCAGACCGGGTTGAAAACATTCGCAGGATTGCCGAAGTCGCCAAACTCATGGTGGATGCTGGCATTATTGTGCTCACCGCTTTCATCTCACCGTTTCGCGCTGAACGAGATATGGCTAAAAGTTTGTTCACGCCAGAAGACTTCTTAGAAGTTTTTGTGGATACACCGCTGGCGGTTGCCGAAGCGCGAGACCCAAAAGGTTTGTATAAAAAAGCGAGGCGGGGCGAGCTGCCCAATTTCACTGGGATTGATAGCGATTATGAACCGCCCATGCAGCCAGACTTGCGGTTGAATACCGACGATCGATCGGTTGAGGATTGCGCAAAAGCACTCGCCGAAGTGATCATGACGCGGGCAACGGATTGATCATCATCGCACCAGTTCCTGAAATATCGGCTACAGGGATTCCATGCAACTCGTTACGGCTCTAAAAAAGCCCGATTCTCGAACGCGGAGCCTCGCCAAGGCGCTCAGCTGGCGTATTACGGCGACATTAACCACCGCGCTCATCGCGTATATCGTAACCGGAGAAATGGACACGGCGGTGATGATTGGTGGTATCGAGTTTATCTTAAAGTTCATTATTTATTACGGGCATGAACGAGCATGGCATAGAATACGGTGACTTAGAGATTTAAGGCTGGGACTCGCAGCGAACCGAGTTCGCAGCGAACTGAGAAAGTGCTAACTGGCCGTCAAGGCAGACGAAACAAAAGTGTCATCAAGTCCATTGATGCGCAGTGGACCGGAGCACACAACTTAAACGCGCTTGGCGCGTCGAAAAATGATAGAGCCTCAATGAATAAAACAATCTTGGTTACCGGCGGCGCGGGTTACATCGGCTCACATACGGCCCTAGAACTCCAGGAGCGAGGATATCGGGTCGTTGTATTAGACAACTTATCAACCGGGCACCGCTGGGCAATCCGAGCCGACGAGTTCATTGAAGGTGATATTCGCGATACAGGCCTCTTAACCCAAATATTTGAGCGAATACCCATCGATGCCGTCGTTCATTTCGCCGCGAAATCCGTTGTTTCCGAATCCGTTCTTAACCCGCTCGATTATTACGATAATAATGTTGTTGGTGCGCAACGCCTCATTCAGGCGGCTATTCTTGCGGGGGTCTCTAAGTTTATCTTTTCTTCAACGGCCGCCGTCTACGGCGCGCCTAATGCTGAGGTTGTTCGTGAAGATGCGAGCAAATCGCCGATCAACCCTTACGGGCATTCAAAGAGAATGGTTGAACTCATGCTGGCGGATGCCTTTAAAGCCAATCAGCTGAACTCCGTATCGTTTCGTTATTTTAATGCGGCCGGCGCAAGGCCCGAGGCAGGACTTGGCGAAATACATCAACCTGAAACCCACTTAATTCCCAATATTTTATTATCTTGCCTAAAAGATAAAGAAACAGCGTCGCTCAAAGTCTTTGGCGATGATTATCCAACGGGAGATGGCAGCTGTATTCGAGATTATATTCATGTAAAAGACTTGGCTCGAGCCCATGCTGATGCCATTGATTTTCTAGATGCGCATCCAGATGCACACACAATCAACCTCGGCACCGGCAAGGGTTACTCCGTATTCGACATTATACGTGCCTGCGAGGCCGTCGTTGGCCATAAAATTGATTACGACATTGCAGATAGAAGAGCAGGGGACCCGCCCATCTTAGTAGCGGACGCCGCCAAAGCACTTTCAACGCTAGGATGGTCTACTAGACAAGCATTACCGGCAATGGTCGAGGACGCATTCAAATTTCTAGCCGAATTCGATCGCACGCTCAGCGACTAACAGCGCTATCCTTAATCCCATTTGCGGCAGGTATCAAAGTAACCTAACCACGCCCTGCATCGACCGCTCAATAGCTCACAACCGACCATAATACCCGATGAACGGTTCCAGTTACTCGCTAATCAGATAAGCGGGGCTGGCCTTAAACTCTGGGACGGTTAACCCAGTTGTTTCGCAGATCGCTGAAACCCAATTCGGCGCTCGACCACGCCCAGTCCAAGTCTCTTGACCATTCGGGTTTTTGAACTTCGCAGGCACCTTTGACGCAGCGCGCGTCTTGGTTTTTTTCGAAACTTTTGTTTCGCTCCGAATCATTTCGATTAAGCTTGCGAGCTCAGTCTTGCTGACCTTATGCTTGGCGATAACCCGTTGAATGTCTTTACTTAAAACCTCCATTCGCTTGCGTTGGGTTAATTCTTTTGCAGCTTCGTCAATTAATTTTGTTAAGTCTTTACCACTTAGGTTTTTAATTGCATTCATTTTTTAAAGCTTTCAGTAATCGGTCGATTAAAATAGCGAATGATGTCCAAAAATACAAGGTTATTTAACAAAAAAAAATTAACAATTAACAATTAACAATTAACAATTAACAATTAACAATTAACAATTTTTGCTAGTTTAGTGCTCAAAGAGCACAACCATTATTAGCGGGCCATCAGAAAACTAAAACAGCTTTTTATTAACCTTACTGCGAGTTTTTAATTTTCTTTTACTGATTCGAAATTCGATCTATAACCCGTGGAAATTCTCATAAAGACAACATTATTATTAGTCCTTACTGACTTGATCTTAACCTAGGAACCATACGACATCGCTAGTGACGAAACCATAAGCCCAGATAGCAGCAGCGCTGACATGAAGATTTTTGATCGTGTAAAGTCTATGAAGAACCCAATTTACCCGAAGCTCTTGACACGATTGAGTCCACTGAAAGAGTACCCTTTAGAGGCCTAGGTTTGATTGCGCAAACTATAAAAAATTTCGTCCCGGGCCTCTTAAAAGAACTGTTGCCTGAACTTAAATTAGCATACCTTTATGGCTCCCAAACTGACGGGACTGCCACGCCGGAAAGCGATGTTGATTTGGCATTTTTATCTCGCTTGCCGATACCGAGTATCCAGCGGTTCGATATTGCACAGGAACTTACGGAGCGCTTCAATTTAAATGTCGATCTGGTTGTTTTAAGAGAAGCTGGCGCGCTTCTTAAAACAGAAATTATTATGAAAGGACACCAGCTCGTGGGCACCAAACTGGACGCTGATTATTTTGCGATGCACGTGCTCAGGGATTATCAAGATTATAAATACCATGTTGCAGATATTGAGGCGCAAATCCTACAAGATATCCGATCATGAATGATATTCTGTTAGCAAAAGTCGCATCAATCTTAAAGTGCTTGAAAAGAGTTCAAGAGGATTTCGAGAACGAGAATACTTTCCGAAACAACATCACCAAGCAAGATGCCGTTGTTTTAAACCTGTAAAGAGCTTGTGAAACCTCAATCGACATCGCAAATCACATCGTCAAAGAAAAGCGTCTAGGGCTGCCAAAATCCGCAAGGGAAAGCTTTGAATTGCTCAGCAAGAACGAGCTAATTCAAGCTGAAACCGCGCGCCGCATGAGAAACATGATCGGTTTCAGGAATATTGCGATCCATGATTACCAAGCCTTGAACCTTGATATCGTTGTTAATATCGTCTTGCATCGATTAGATGACTTTAAAGATTTTGTTTCGGAAGTTGATAACAAAAAAGAGTAATTGGACTAGGCCAACTCAAACGCTTAAATGAATATTTTAGAAATCAGTCCCTTTGATTTTTGTACTTTGTATTGTCGGGACCTATGCGATCCAAAACAGCCTTTTTGATGTTTACTGGATGATGGGGTGCGGCTTGTTAGGGTATTTCTTAAAACGGTATGGCTTTCAGGTAGCGCCCATTGTTTTGGGGTTGATTTTGGGCCCTTTAATGGATGTCTCATTCAGACGAGCCGCTTTGACGGTTCAAAGCGACGCGTCTCGCTTAGCTTGGGAATTTGTAAGCAATCCGATAACCGCCGTGCTTACAGCTGCGATTGTGCTTGTGCTGCTGAGGAGCTTTATTAAATTAATTCAGCATAGGTTTTAGTTTTTTTCGTTGAAATAGCTTACCAACATACGGTGACAGCGAGCAATTGAAAATAGCAGGTTTAAAACGACCCACTGAGGCTCGCGATCTTACTTAGAAGGTGTTGTTAGCCGCTTTAAAATTCCCAATTTGAATGCAACGTGTTATCGTGTCGGTCCGCAGATAAGCTATTTTTCTGCTTTAGGAATTAACTATGGTTTTTCAAGTAGGTTGGATCCTCGGTTTTTTTTTTCTGGGGTTAAGCCAGGCCTTTTCTGCTGCACCGGCCAGTCCCCCCAATACCGATAGCGTACTTCGTAACGAGCTAGTAGCAGAGGCCCGTGCCTTTCGAGATCAAGGCTACCGCGCTCAGGCTGTTGAATTACTACAACAGGCTGAAGCGTTGTCCGAGCGGGGTGGTGAAAATCAGTCAGAAACAGGTTTGTTACTCGCCCAACTCCATTTCGAGTTGGGAAACTACCCTCCAACTTTAGAGCGGATTAGTCGCATTCTGGATCAATCGCAGCCAAAAAGAATTGAAGCTCAAGCGTTAAACATTCGCGCGACCGTTCAGAGCATTCTCAATAGTCCTAAAGAGGCCACTGAAACGTTTGCGCAAGCTTATGCGGCCAGCGCCAAATCGGGTGACAGGTCAATGACCATGACCATTCTTGCAAATCATCTGCGACACGAGTTGGACAACAAAAACCCCAAGAAGGCGCTTGGCATTGTAGAGCAAATTTTGCCGCGCTCAGCAACGATTGGCTTACTTCCAGATTCTGTTGAAATTCAAATATCAATCGCGGACTTGTTGATTAGATTTTCGGACCAAACAGGGCTCGGTCAGTACTCTAGGCACGCTTTAGTGCTGCTCAAACAAGCTGAGAGCACAGCAAAAGAGCAGGGACGGGTTCGACTACAAAGTTATGCCATTGGGCATCAGGGGCGATTTTTGATTGACCAGTCAAAGCTCGAAGACGGGATCCAAAAGCTAACCACGGCAAATTTTCTGGCGAATACCAGTCGATCTTTTGAGAGCGCCTATTTATGGCAGTGGCAACTAGCGCGCGCTTATCGCAAGCAAGGTAAAACCGATGAGGCAATCGCTGGATATCAAACGGCTATTACCACGCTCGAAAAAGTGAGAACCGAGCTGATTAATGGTTCTCCATTTACCTTCCCGCAGAAGGTTCAGCCGCTTTTTGCCGAATTCTCCGACTTGCTGCTCACGGCTGCCTCTGAGGCTAAAACAGCGGCGAATCAGCAGGCCTTTCTAAACGAGGTCCAGATGGTTCTAGAGCAAGCGAAATCTGCGGAGCTACAAGATTATTTCCAAAACGATTGCGTGGTGCCGGACCAGGCGGTTGACTTGAAACTCGTCGAAGCCGCCACAGCGGTTTTGTATCCGGTGATTCTTGCTGATCGATTAGAGATCCTTGTGAATATTGGCGACGAGGTGCACCAATTTATTCATCAGATTGAGGCGTCAGATTTGGAACAATTGGCCAACGATTTCCGTTATAACCTTGAAATTGACCAGGGTGATGATGAATACAAAGCACTTGGAGAGGAGCTATATGACATAGTCTTCGCTGATCTTGAGTCACTGTTTCAGGCGAATAGCGTTGAAACCTTATTGGTCATACCCGATGGCATACTCCGAACCATTCCATTTGCTGCCATTTATGATGGCGAGCAATACATGATCGAAAAGTATGCAATTGCGACGACACCTGGTATCAGCCTGACTTTTCCAAAGCCTCTTGATGCCGAGGATGCTTCTTTCTTTGCGGGCGGCATTTCACATGCAGTCCAGGGTTTTTCGGGCTTACCGGGCGTGCCGAGTGAACTGGATAAACTTGAGGACCAACATGGTGCAAAAATATTGCACAACGAGGCGTTCCAACTCAGCACGATTGAAACGCAGTTAGGCTCAGAAGATTACTCCATTGTGCACATTGCGACCCACGGCCACTTCGACAGCAACCCGCAACAATCCTATTTGCTCACATATGATGGAAAGCTAACCATGGACTTGTTAGAGCAGAGTATCGGTAGCAGACGACAAACAGGTAACACTCTAGACCTGCTTGTACTGAGTGCGTGTGAAACGGCCGTTGGCGATAATCGTGCAGCGCTTGGGCTCGCAGGTGTAGCGTTGAAGGCAGGGGCCAGAAGCGCTGTTGCAACGCTATGGCAGATCAGCGACGCGGCGACCGTCCTGATTGTCGGTAGCTTTTACGAATATACGTCCAAGGGCAACCGCAACAAAGCCGAAGCACTTAGAAGCGCTCAGACAGAGCTCATAAACTCCGATCGGTTTAGTCACCCTTCAGATTGGGCGCCGTTTTTACTGATTGGTAACTGGTTATGATGAGATTATTGACCGTTGTTGTCGGACTTTTGTTTGGGTTACCTGGCTTTGCCAGTCCGGCGATTGTCGTGACTGGCAGTTTTGAATCTAGGACAGGTGCAGAAGAACAGCTCGCGCAAGTAGCCGTTTTTTTTCAAAATTTTGTCGGGAATCAGTCCGTATCAAGTAGACCTAGATTTAGCAAAGCCAAGGCTGAAATTGTTGAGGCAAAAGTACAAGACGAGACGCGGTTTAGGGTCCGTATTGGGTCCTTTGATGACTCTGATAGTGCTCAACTAGTCCAACGCGAAGCGTCGCGACAAGGCTTCAAAGAAACATGGGTGTATTCCGATAACCCGTCCGAACAAGAAAAGCGATCAGCTAGGCCAAGCAAGCTAGAACGGGTTTTGCCAATCAGCGAGCAAGCCAGCGTCGAAATTAGCCGGTTTATTTATCAGGCCCCTGCGCTGCAAGATGACATCGCGACTTTACTACTAACGATAACGGGAAAACCCGTAGAAACGTCAGCGCTACTGGAGACGCAAGACCGCATCAATCAGCTGTATGTGAATAAGGGCTTCGTCAATACCGGCATGGTTATTCCCGATCAACAGATTCGAGGTGGCGAACTTAAATTAGATTTCATCAGCGGAAAGATTACCGATATTCAAATATCAAGCAGGCTAAAAGATGGGTACATCAACAGGCGGCTAGAGATAAGCGAACCGTTTAATCTGGTGGAATTGCAAGACGCCCTCAAACTTCTTGAACAAGATCCCTTGGTGTCCCAAATTGATGCGAGAGTGGCTGCAGGCCTTCGACTGGGAGAAGCGACGCTCGCGGTTAATGTTAAAACGCAGCCTAGATTCAGCCTGGGATTAGCGTTAGCCAACGATCGTTCTCCGTCGATTGGTAGTCAAACTGCAACGTTGACTGCTCGTGCCAGTAACTTAAGCGGGTGGGGAGAGACGCTTCAATTTGGATCTTCTGTGACTGAAGGGTTGGCCGCACAGGACGCATCGATCTTTCTACCGCTGCCGGTACCGGGTGCAAGCTTACAAGTTCAATATGCGCTGAGCGACTCGTCTGTGATCGAAGAACCTTTTAATCAAATCGATGTGGAAAGTGAAACTGAGTCTCTCGGGGTAAAGCTTAATTGGCCGATACAGAAAACGCTTACCAGCGACCTTTCTTTTGAGTTGTCTCTGGATCTTAGACGCAATCAAACAACCCTTTTAGGTCAACCCTTTTCATTTTCCGAAGGTGCGATCAACGGCGAAAGTAAAGTAGCACCTGTGCGGGCCGCGATTTCCTATACACAACGCAATATCAACGACTCCTTAGCCGCCCGGGTCGCGGTTTCTCGAGGGACATCAAAGTTTGAAGCGACAAATAGCGGCGACTCACCGAATGCGCAGTTCACCAGTTATCTTGCCCAGATCCAATATTCAAAGCTGCTTGTGGAAAGAATTCATGTCACGGCTAAAGCCCTTCTGCAACATGCCGCTGACCCGCTTTTGTCGATCGAAAAATATGCCCTGGGTGGCATTAAAACAGTGCGTGGCTACCGGCAGAATCAAGTTGTTCGGGATAACGCGTACCTTGCTTCACTGGAAGCACACTATCGGCCCGACCTACCCATCTGGGTCGACTTGATTGGGTTCGTGGATTGGGGGCGCGGAGAAAATCATAAGGATTCTGCCGCTACCGGACGGTCGGACCTTGCGAGCATCGGTGTCGGCGTTGTCCTGAAGCATTCGAAGAGATTGAGTGTTGAATTATATCTGGCTCATGGATTTGACGATTTCAAAACTTCGGAATATGACTTACAAGATGACGGCGTGCACTTTCGCCTGGAGTATCGACATGCATTTTAAATTGCGTCTAATCTTAGTCTCTGCATTACTTAGCGTGGCGCTTGCCGATGCGGAAGTCACGCTCGACGGCTCTGTGGGACCTCCTTCGATTAATTCCGGCGATCCAGTTGCTGCCGGCAATGGCTACACCTACGACATAACAGCGGATCTTGGTGAGCAGGCCGGACAAAATCTATTTCATAGCTTTGATCTGTTTAATATCGATTCGGGAGAGCATGCAAACTTCTCTGGTCCAACGAGCATTATTAATATTGTGAGTCGTGTGACCGGGGGATCGTCGTCAATCGGTGGATCGATAACGTCGAGTATCAGTGGTGCCTCACTTTGGCTGGTTAATCCCGCTGGGTTCATATTTACCGATGGCGCTGTCGTGGATGTCGATGGCACTTTCCATCTCTCGACGGCTGACTACCTCGAGTTTGCCGATCGCGCCCGCTATTTTAGCAATTTATCGGATAGGTCTACCTTGAGCACTGGTGAGATTTCTTCTTTTGGCTTTCTTGAGAACAGTAGCGGGGCCATTAAGATAACTAGTAGTCTTGCCGCGTCTGGTGAAGTGGACGCCCGCGAGCACAACCTAAGCGTAATCTCGGACGCGATCGCTCTTAGCAACGTCAATTTATACGCCCAAGAGATCAGCATTGAGACAAGTGATGCGACTGAGGGCGATATTAAGATTCAAGATAGTCGGCTTGAAACCGATGGGGGTGATATCTTTTTCCGAGGAGGAACGCTATATGCGGTCGATACGGTCATAGCCGGTTACGGTCGTGAGGGATCTGGGGAAGGCGCAACGATTCAACTAACAGCGCCCACCATTACCTTCAGTAACGTGGAAATGCGCGGTGAAACGGAGGGTTTGGGCCGCGGTAGTGACATCTTGCTTGGTGCTACAACGATTTCGATAGGTGATGGCTCAACCGTTGATGTTTCTTCAAAATCCACCCTAGATAATGGTGGTGATGCCGGAACCATTAGCCTCTCGGCGCAAAACGTTAACATAACCGATACTGAATTTTTGCTAGCTACCTTAGGTGGCGGGGCGGGCGGATCTTTTTCGATCCAAGCAACCAATATTGGTCTGAGCCAGACTTCAATCAGAGCGCAAACAGAAGGTCTTGGCGAAGCGGGACAGATATCGATGAGAGGTGAAATGCTCTCTTGGCGGGGTGTCGCCGTCAACGCAAGTACTACGGGCGCTGGCATCGGGGGCTCTATTACTTTAAGTGGTGACGCGATCAGTATTGACGGCGGAAGCACCATAGAGAGCGATTCTTTTAGCAGCGGTGATGGTGGCGATATCATTTTCAGCGCCACCAGTTCGTTTGATCTGACCAATGCGCG
>TARA_B110000238_G_scaffold199333_1_pt1 | contig 11755 bp, 9 predicted proteins | sample TARA_B110000238 | Tara Oceans TARA_B110000238 (sample SAMEA4397569) | marine metagenome | biome: Polar Biome; feature: [SRF] surface water layer (ENVO:00010504); material: water (ENVO:00002006), including particulate matter (ENVO:01000060) such as... | depth 5 m | reverse complement strand
TCATCATCATCATCATCATCATTATTTATAGAAAAACGGAAGGTATTACGCCCCACTGTAAAGGTATTTATATCGTCGTCATCAAAATTCACTTCATCTGAACTAGCAATTTTTCCGTTTGTTTTATCTTGCACTAATAATTGTAATAAACGTTCTTGCTCGCCCACTAATTTTTCAATTCTTCTTGCATGGTAAGCCGCCAACTCTTTCTTTAAAGTTTCTGATGTTGTTATTGTGATTTCCCCCGTCTCTAGTCTTCTATCGATTGCAATTACTTTTACTTTTAAAGAGTCTTTTTGTTGCGTAGTAATATTTTCTATTCGTTGCGCTATTTTACTCACTTCTTTCTCAAATGTTTTCTCTTGAGATTGGGCAATAGTTGTTATGAACAACACCAATATTAGTAGTATTCTTTTCATTTTTATAGTTTTTAAAATTTTGTTTTTTTTAGTTAATGTTTTTGTTATGTATAGACAGGACTCTCATTAAAACGTCTTTTAATACTCACGAATATCCTGTAACAATTATTTAATCGTTTCTCCTTACAATTGCAGAAGCAATATCTGTTACTCTTTTTGTTAATGATTTTAAGAAATTATTCTGGAAAACATCATCCTCTATTGTACGTTCTACTTCTGCTAAAATAGTATTCGGATTTACTTTTAAATTCGATTCTTTTAGCTGATTTCGAATCGTTCTTAAAACATCGTCTCTATTTACATTGTATTTTGCATAATATTCTCTTACCTCTTTTGAGGTGTGTGTTACGGCATATAATAAATCATCAGAATTTATTTTTATACTACTTTTTAGTTTTTGTTTAAAAGGTTCTTCAACTTCAGGCTCCTCTTTCGTCGGAACGACATTCTGTATTTCTTCAATCTTTGCAATTACTATTTTCTCTTTTTTAAGAACTACTTTTAATTTTTGAAATTCTTGATTTTTCAGAATGATCTTCTTGCTTTTTTCTCCATTAAAATTCGTTTTAAAATTTACTTCCTTATCAACTTTCTCTTTCTTAACAATAACTTCTTCAAGAGGAATTTCATTTATAAATTTCTCTAACTTTTCATCGATTAAATCTTTGTCAATTTCTTCAATTACTAATTCATTTTTTGGCAAAAAATCTTTTTGATCGTCAGAAAATAATTGAATTCCGATTGAAACCAGCAACAAAATACTTGCTGCTGCTCCTATAAAAAAAAACCAACCGTTTTTCTTTTGTTTTGGTTGCTCGTCTAATTGCGCAGACAAACGCTCCCAAGCAGAATTTGATGGCTTCAAAGTTCTATTCACGAACTTTTTTTGTATGTTTTTATCTATTTTATTTGTTTTCATGAACTGATCTATTCATTTTAATATAATTTTGTTGCAATAATTTACGTGCTTTAAATAATTGCGATTTTGATGTACTTTCAGAAACACCTAACTTTTCGGCAATTTCTGAATGTTTATAACCTTCTATGGCGAATAAATTAAACACCATTTTGTAACCTTCTGGTAATTTATCAATCAATTTTTGAATATCTTCCAGAGAAGTGTTTTCTAAATTGTCTGCAGCCGCCTCATTAAAAACATACTCTTCATCAGATAAATCGACCAAATTTTTCTTTCGTAAATAAGAGATGCACGTGTTCACCATTATTCGGCGAATCCAACCTTCAAAACTTCCTTCGTGTTTAAATTTGTGTAAATTGGTAAATACTTTTAAAAAGCCTTGCAATAATAGATCTTCTGCGTGATGCAAATCTTTTACATATTGCCTGCAAACACCCAACATTTTAGGAGAATGTTCCTCAAACAAATGTTGTTGCGCCTCTCTATTGTTGTTAATCGCCTTTGTTATAAGCGATTTCTGTGGGTTATAAAGTTTAATAATTTTCAAGCCTTTCGTTTCTGTTTTTACTGCCTTACAAATATATAGACTACATAACTTTTAAAAAGGTTGCTTGGAGTAAAAAAAAATCAGTATTTTTTTATTGATAGTTTACGTTTGAAAATTCTCTTGGGAAAATTTTCTAAATGCATTTTTAAGTTAATCTTTGTAATGATAACAAGTATTTCATGAATATCATAGTTTTATTCATTGTTTTCTTAAGTTTATCCAGAGTTTACCACAAACTAATAAGCAGTTTTGAGAAAGGATACATCAATATTACATTGCATCAATCTAAAATATGTAACTACTTCAAAAGTATTTCTAACTTTAACACTTTAAATGATAAAAAAATATAGAAATTAGCTCTAGGAATAAAAGAAAGATAATGATGCTTTTAATTAATAATAGACTATTTTACAAATAAATGAGACTCTCTTTTTCAATTTTATAATAAGAATACTATTTAAACAAAAAAGATAAAGTTTACTTTTTCATCAAATAATATGGCACAGGTTTTGATGATTTTTTACAAATTAACAACAACTATGAAAGAAAAACTACTAGTACTCTTTTGGCTGATTCCATTTATTTTACTCTCGCAAACAGAAAAAAATTTTGAATACAAAACGATTTCAGGTTTTGCCTTTTCTGAAAATAAACCACTTTCAAATGTTAATGTTTTTATTGAAGGCACCATAAGATATGTTGTAACGGATGCCAAAGGTTTCTATAGTATAAAAGCCAAAACCGGAGAAACTTTAAGTTTTAGTTATATTGGGTTAAAAGAAATATGGGTTTTAATTGAAGACGTTACTACAACTTTGAATATAAATCTAAAAATTGAGAATAGCATCTCTGGCTTAAAGCCAAATAAAGTTTTAAAATTAGGAGGTAGTAATATTGGTGAAGACGCTACCGAATTCAATACCGTTAGACATATTGAAGGAAAAAGTTTAAATAAATACGCCATTTCATTAGCGAGCGCGATTCAAGATAAAATTCCTGGCTTACTCCTTAAAATTAATGAGTTTGGTGAAGAAATTGTTTATTTAGAAGGAAGCGAATTAGAGGGGCCTGCTATTTGGGTTATTGATCGTGTTACTTTTGATATTCCAATACCTGTTTATATCCAAGAAGTTAAAGACGTTTTAATCCTAAATTCTGAAGAAAATGGCTTTGTTATTAAGGTGAATACGACCATCGATTATAAAAAAATAAAAAATATTAATTATGATAATTATTATTTTACTTCTGAAGATTATTATAACAACGATGCTGTTTTATTTAAAAAAATAAAAACGAAACAAACAAGTTATTTAGACGAATATAAAAAAAGATTAAATTCTAAAGAAGCGTTAAGTATTTATTTGAATCAATATGAAACATTTAAGAATAACACAAATTACCATTTTGATGTATTTAACCATTTTAAAAAAGAAGAATATAGCACCTATAATTTAACTAAAGTCCTATCAGATTTTGAAACATTTTCTATCGATAATCCTGAGGATTTAAAAGGAATCGCTTACAAATACCAAGAACTAAATGAAGATGAAAAAGCTTTGGCTGTTTATCAAAAAATAGTAAAATTAAGACCAAATTACAGACAATCCTACAGAGATTTAGCAAACACTTTTTTGGGGTTGAAAGAATATAGAGAGTTTTGGTTAACTTATAATTATTACAGGAATAAAGGTTTCAAAATAGATGATAATGATATCGGAGAAGTTATGGCGTCAGAAATAATATCTGCGTATAATTTAGATAAAACAACTTCTCATCGAAAAATAAAAATAGAATATTCTAAAAAAAATACTGAAAGTGATGTTAGAGTCGTCTTTGAATGGAACACTGCTGAAGCAGAATTTATTCTTGAATTTGTAAATCCTGATTTAATACCCTACACGATTGAAAACTCTTCAGATAACCATAATGATTTAATTGTTGATCAAAAAAAGAAAGGCTACACATCAAAAGAAATTTTTATTGAAAAATTAGGAAAAGGAGATTGGCTTATAAACCTTACTTATTTAACAAATAAACAATATAAACCAACAATTTTTAAAATTACGACCTATTACAATTGGGGCCGCCCGAATCAAAGTAAAAAAATAGATGTGTTTGATTTTAAATTACAAAATGTAAAAATGAAATTATTAAAACTGAATAGTCGTTCACTTTAAAAGAAAGGCACCTTTTTTATAAATTTTATTTTTAATAGCGAAATGGTAGTATTAAAAACACAAAATAATCAATATATACTTTAGAACAAACAAGTTAAGTGAATACTTATTTATGAAAAACTGACCACTACATCAATAAGCGTCCACATCGATTATAAATCGAATAGGTCTAAAATCTTTTACCGCCTCAAACGTATTCTTAATTTTAGTTAGTTGGTTTTTTGTGTTTGCTAAAGATTGTTTTGGCGGAATTTTAATAACAATATTCTTAATATATTGATTTCTAATTCTAGAGACTGCTGGCGCAGTTGGCCCTAAAACGAGTTCACCAAAGGAATTATACAAAGATTTAAACAGCCAATTTACACCGCTATCAACTTTATTGTAATCTCTGTGTTTTAGCGTAATTTTTATCAATCGATAATAAGGCGGATATTTGAACTGCCAGCGCTCTTGCAACTGTTCTTTATACATTTCTATATAATTTGTGGTAGCAACTTGTTGTAATATTTTATGATATGGATTATAGGTTTGAATGGCTACATTTCCTTGTTTTTTGCTTCTACCTGCTCTACCAGAAACCTGCACCATCATCTGATATGCTCTTTCGTGCGCTCTAAAATCTGGAAAGTTTAACATGCTGTCTGCATTCAAAATACCGACCAAAGAAACATTGTCAAAATCTAACCCTTTAGACAGCATTTGCGTTCCTACCAGCACATCAATTTCTTTAGCTTCAAAAGCCCCAATTATTTTTTGATAGCCAAATTTTCCACGAGTCGTATCTAAATCCATTCTTCCTATTTTAAAATCAGGGAATAACACTTTTAATTCCAACTCAATTTGCTCTGTACCAAAACCCTTCGTATCTAATGTATTACTACCACAAGCACCACAACTATTCGGCATTGCCCGCTGATAACTACAATAATGACAGCGCAATTCGTGTCTAAATTTATGAAATGTTAAAGACACGTCACAATTTGGGCATTGCGGTGAAACGCCGCAAGTTTTGCACTCCACAACAGGCGAATATCCTCGTCTATTTTGGAATAAAATAACCTGTTCTTTTAAGTCTAAAGCTTCTTGAATTAACTTGAGCATTCTATCAGAAAAATGCCCTTTCATTTCCTTTTTTCTTTGTTTTTCTTTAACGTCAATTAATTCTATTTTCGGCAATTTTACATTTCCAAAACGCCTATTTAACTCCACAAAACCATACTTTTTTTGTTCAGCATTAAAGTAAGTTTCTAAAGCTGGTGTAGCAGAACCTAATAAAACATTAGCATTGTGTAGCTTTGCTAAAACCACAGCAGCATCTCTGGCATTGTATCTTGGTGAAGGTTCAAATTGTTTATAGGATGTTTCATGTTCTTCATCCACTACAATTAAACCTAAATTCGAAAAAGGTAAAAAAATTGACGACCGGGCTCCTAATATAATCCTCGCTTTTGTTTTGTTTTCCAAAACGTTATTCCATACTTCTACTCTTTCATTCATAGAATATTTAGAATGAAAAACAGAAATCTGTTGGCCAAAATAAACTTGTAAACGCGCAATTATTTGTGTTGTTAAAGCTATTTCGGGTAATAAAAACAATACTTGCTTCCCTGCATCTAAAACTTCTTGAATTAATTTTGTGTAAACTTCTGTTTTACCAGAACTCGTAATTCCGTGCAAAAGTGTTACATCTTTTTCTTTAAAAGATTCTTTAATCTCTTTTAACGCAACTTCCTGAAATTCGTTTAACTTCTTTAAATCATTCGTATCTCCTTTATAATTTATTCTGTCTGTTTGTATCTCATAAAATTCGAAAATATTTTTATCGACTAAAGATTTTAAAATAGAAGAAGACACCTTCGCTGTTATTTCTAACTCTTTTGCTTTTATTGGTTTTTTTGTGGTTGATAATTGAAAAAAAGTTAAAACGGCATCTCGCTGTTTTTTTGCCCTTGATAATTCTTCTAACAATGCCGTTAATGAAGCATCAGATGAATACCTCGGATGTAAACGAACATATTTCACTAATTTTGGTTTGTATTGCTCGTAAATTTGTTCCTTAATATGTATTGCAGATTTTTTTATCAACTCGTTTACAATGGGCATTACTTTTTTCTTACCTAATATATCTGCAACTTGATGAATAGTTAATTGTGATTGATGCTGCAAAGCTTGAAAAATCAAATATTCATCATCTTCTAAAATAGATTCCTCTTCAAATGTTTCATTTTTATAAACAATAGTTTCACTTTCTAATAAAAAAGCAGTGGGCAAAGAAGCTCTAAAAACATCGCCTAAAGAACACATATAATAATTTGAAATCCATTGCCAATGTTTTAACTGAAATTCATTAACCAAAGGTTGCGCATCTAAAATTTGATGAATTTCTTTAGCTTCATATAAGATTGGGGCAGTTTCATGAATCGCAAAGACCAAGCCAGTAAATATTTTTGTTTTGCCAAAAGAGACTGCGACACGCATACCTTTTTTTAAAAACACAGCTTCCTCATTAGTAACTGAATACGTATAAGTTTTCTGAATAGGTATGGGCAATATGACGTCTATATAATTGATCTTGTAAACAATTTAACGTTAAAAAAACCAAAGCTACTTAAAAAACGGTATCTTTACCTTGTTATCAATAATAAATAATTAAACCCCCCTATAATTATGAATGCACAAAACTGGAAAAGTTTAGGCAAATTCGTTTCCGTTAATAATAAAAAAATTTTTGTTATTGATTCCGGAAAATCCATAGAAACCATCGTTATTCTGCATGGTTACCCAACACTAACATACGATTATCACACAATAATTCCAGAATTAGCCAAAGATTACAGAGTTATTATTCATGACCATCCTGGTTTTGGTTTTTCAGATAGTCCAGATTCTTTTGAATATTCTTTAATAGAACAAGCAGATGTTGCTCTTAAACTTTGGTCTATTTTAGGTTTAAAAGAAGTAACTATTCTAGCCCATGATCACGGTAATTACGTTGCAAAAGAAATTTTGGCTCGTAAAAACAACGACTTAATTTCAATAAAGGTTAAAAAAATAATTTTATGTTGCAGCAGTAAGGGGTTAGAGCGACTAGAAATTTCTAAAATCAATTCATTACTTAATGATAAAAAAATTGGAGAATATATTTATAGTATCACAAATAAAGGTTTTCAGAAAGTAAAAAGTATCTTGTCTAATGAAAAGTACGACATCGATGCCTTACATGATCGTTATCATAATGATAATGAAGCAAAACAAGTCCAAATAACCAGTAATTTCATTAAAGATCGCTATACGTATTGGCATAGATGGACAGATGCTTTAAAAGAATCTGAAATTCCTGTTAAAATATTCTGGCAAAAAAACGATTCCGCTTCAGTTGAAGAAATTGCACTTGTTTTAGCCTCTGATCGTGTAAATAAAAATATAGAATGGATCGAAAATAAAGGTTATTTTTCGATAGAAGAGACTCCAAGAAGATGGCTGCATATGGTTTTTGATATCAATAATCAGAAATCAAGAGTTGCTGCATTTTTATAAAAACCTCTTAATTTATTGAATATGGATTTAAATAAACGGAAAGTTAAAGGCGTTTATTTAAACAGGTACCATAAAAAAAAATGTAATAAATCATGAAAAAAAATAAGATAAATATTTTTAAATAAACTGCCTTTCGAGAAAGAATGAACAAGTAATTTGTTTTAAAAGCAGAGATTACCAAATTTTCAAAAAAAGCAAACTTCCAATTGACATTTAGCATACTAGCGAGAATAACCTTTCTTGGAAACGCTAAATCACTAATTGTAATCTTACAGAAAATTAATCTCTTTTAAAAAAGAGATTGCTACATTTTGCAGAAAAAGCTTAAATCACAAATACAAAGCTAAAGAAGTATCGCTTAAAACATAAGATTTATACTCTCTTTAAAATGGTAAAAAAAGATCTTAAAATTTCATTAAAGCTGGCGCGCAAGTTTAACCCTGATTGCAGCAATTGTCTGAGCTCTTTTTGAGGAACGAAAAAAGCGAGTGCGAAAAGCAGGAAATAGCTTCTAAAAATCATTATAAAGATTAACAATAGATTGCTTCCTTCCTAGAAATAATAGAAAGCTCTAAATTTAAGTTTTAGTATGGCTATTGCCTAGTTATTTATTGAAACAAGTTCCTCATAAATAGTATACAAAAAACTACTCTTCAGAATTAGGTTCAAACTCAATCTCTGTATCTTCATTACGTTCTTTAATTTTACGAGTTCCTTCATACAATTCGTATTTCACAAACTTACAGTCTAAATCTGCATTCTTTAGTGCAATTCTTCTAGAAGTTCTCAAACCTACGGATTTTAAAGCATCTGTATCTGAAGTTATTAACCACGCTGTAGAGCCTGGGTAATTATGTTTAAGTGTATCACCAATTTTCTTATAAAACTCCTCTACATCTATATTTAAACGCTCTCCGTAAGGCGGATTAAACAAAATAGTAGTGTTCCCAAAAACTTCTTTTTTAGAGTTAAAAAAATTAACATGGTGCACACCGATAAATTCGTCTAGATTGGCATTTTCTACATTTGCTATTGCCTTTTGAACAGCAGATGGCGCTTTGTCAAAACCCATAATTTTAAAATGAGAAGAACGAATTTTCTTTAATAAAGACTCTTGAATTGTAAAATATAAATCTTCATCGTAATCTTTCCATTGCTCAAATGCAAATAGCTTTCTGTTAATATTTGCAGGAATGTTATTAGCAATCATACAAGCTTCAATTAAAATTGTACCCGAACCACACATTGGGTCTATGAAGTTTTCCTCGCCAGTATACCCAGATAATAGCACCATACCTGCCGCTAAAACTTCGTTTATAGGTGCAATATTGGTTGCAGTTCTATAACCACGTTTATGCAAAGAATCTCCAGAAGAATCTATAGAAACGGTTAACCATTCTTTCTGGATATGAATATGAATTTTAACATCGGGATATTTTAAATCTACATTCGGTCTTTTGTGATATTTATGCCTAAAATAATCTGCAATAGCATCTTTAGATTTTAAAGAAATATAATGTGAATTGGTGGTAAAGTTTTTAGAGTTTACGACGGCGCCAATGGCAAACGTTCCTTCTACTTCTATATAATTCTCCCACTTTATTTTCTGAATAGACTCATATAAATCTTCTTCGTCATAAACTTTACAGGTTTTAATCGGTTTTAAAATCCTTACTGCTGTTCTCAAAGCAATATTTGCCTTATACATAAATCCTTTATCGCCTCTAAAAGAAACGCTTCGTACCGCTTCTTTTACATCTTGTGCGCCTAAATTTTTTAGTTCTTCTGCTAATACACCTTCTAAACCAAAAAGCGTAGTTGCCGTCATTTTAAAATCTCTATCCATACCCATAAAATTGACCACAAAAATACATTTTATTAATAGGATATATAGTAATTAAATTTTTCATTTTTTGAAACGTAAGATTTGAGTACTTTTGCAGACTTAAGTTTATAATGGGCATTTGCCAAAGAAAAACCAATAGCAACCAAATTAGTTATTAAAAACTAGATTATTACAAATTTTATAGAAATGAAGACTAAAGACTGGTTTACAGATTGGTTTAATACACCATATTATCACATCTTGTATAAAAACAGAAATGATGCTGATGCACAGTTATTTATGAGAAATATAACTTCGCTTTTAGCATTGCCAAAAACAACACATATTTTAGATTTACCTTGTGGAAAAGGACGTCATTCCGTTTTTTTAAATTCTTTGGGATATAAAGTTACTGGTGGTGATTTGGCTGAAAACAGTATAAAAATTGCGAAGCAATTTGAGAATGATTCTTTAAAATTTGAAGTGCATGATATGCGAAAAGTAATTAACAATCAATATGATGCAATTTTTAATTTGTTTACAAGCTTTGGTTATTTTAAAGATGACAAAGAAGATATTTTAATTCTTCAGAATATTAAAGACGGCTTAAAAAACGGTGGTTATTTTGTATTTGATTTTTTAAATGCGGATAAAGTAAAACTCAATTTAGTAAAAGAAGAAGTTAAAATTGTTGATCATATTACGTTTAATATTAAAAGAGAAATTACGAATGGTTTTATCATAAAAAATATTTCGTTTTTTGCGGATAACGAGCAACACTCTTTTACCGAGCGTGTAAAATATTTGAATTTAGAAAAAATGGAACTATTTTTTAAAGAAGTTGGCTTTACGGTAACCAATGTTTTTGGAAATTATCGTTTAGAAAATTATAATGCACAAACTTCTGATAGATTAATTTTAGTAGCAAAATGAACTATATCTTACTAATTACATCTGTACTTCTAGGTTCTTTGCTGGTTTTTATTATAGAACCCAATAAAAAAATCGTTCGTTTATTATTGGCTTTCAGTGGCGCTTACCTCCTATCGGCAACAATTTTACATTTATTACCAGCTGTGTACACCGTCAATTCTGATGCAACCAATATTGGGGTTTTTATTTTGGTTGGTATTATTTTACAATCTGTTTTAGAATCTTTTTCTAAAGGAGCAGAACATGGCCATATTCATATACATTCTGATGGAAAAAAATTTCCAACTTTGTTATTTGTGAGTTTGTGTATTCATGCATTTTCTGAAGGGTTGCCAATTCATAATGCTGATGACAGCTTATTATGGGCAATTGTGGTTCATAAAATTCCGATTGCAATTGTACTCACAAGTTTTTTATTACAGACTAAATATTCTAAAAAAACAGTATTTAGTTTTCTTTTTTTCTTCGCATTAATGAGTCCATTAGGAGTATTATTAGGTGATAAAATTCCATTTTTCAATACTTATCAAACAGAAATCAAAGCCTTAATTATTGGTGTTTTCTTGCATATTTCTACCATTATTCTTTTTGAAAGTACTGAAAATCATAAATTTAATTTACAAAAATTTATGGCTATTTTATTAGGTATTTTGTTAACTGTCTTTACTTTATAATTTTTTCTTGTAAATAATGATGAAAATATACCAACTTGTAGATATATAATTGTTTTGAATATTTTGGTAATTCAAAAGGTATCGGTTCTTAATAAATTATTATAAACAAGCTTTAAAAATCACAGATAATAAAAACTTTAAAAAATAAACCAAGAAACATTGTTTCGTAAAATAGAGAAGCTATCTAATTGATGAATCGTATTTAAAAATACGTAGCATTAAGGGTGCAAAAAATACTTGTGCTCTTGCAAATCATGGTTTATTACTGGCTGTTCAAAATGATGGCGGAGAAAATATCATTCCAAATAAAGTTCAAATTGAGATGATCGATTTTGGTTTAAACAGACTTTTAGATAATAGTTTAGAAATTACTATTTTTGGAATTATTCAAGAACTAATTACCAACATTACTAAACATACCCATGCAAAAAATAGTAGTATTCGTATTTCTTTTTATGATTAGAATTTAAATATTATAGTTAAAGGTGATGGTTTGGGTCTTGATATAAAAAATTAAACCTCAAAAATAGCAAGGATATTAGTACTTTTAAAACAAGAATTGAGTATTTAAAAGTACTTTTAATGTGAACTCTGGCTATGAATAAAGGCTCTTTTATTATTATTTGATATTCCGATTCTATAAATCCCTATTCTTAAATAATTTTATAAAATATAGATTACTCTATCTTTGAAAAAACTTGTCTGCGACAATAATAATAAT
>TARA_B110000238_G_scaffold6124_1_pt1 | contig 11756 bp, 9 predicted proteins | sample TARA_B110000238 | Tara Oceans TARA_B110000238 (sample SAMEA4397569) | marine metagenome | biome: Polar Biome; feature: [SRF] surface water layer (ENVO:00010504); material: water (ENVO:00002006), including particulate matter (ENVO:01000060) such as... | depth 5 m | reverse complement strand
TCGCGCGCGCCCACTGCAGCACCTCGAGATGCCCGCCCTCCGCCGCCGCCGCGCAAATGTTTGTGTTCCACGGGCACGTGCACGTGTCTGAATCCCACGGGCAGCCGTTCTCGCGCAACCACTGTAGTACCTCGAGATGCCCACCCCTCGCCGCATACGCGCACGTCGCAAAGTCCCACGGCCAGCCGTCCGCGCGCAACGCCTTCAACTCTTCGAGCTGTCCGCTCCTCGCCGCTGCCGCACAAAGGTGTTCTCGACGATACAGGCGACCTCGCCGTTGCAGGCGCTTCAACGCGCTTGAACATCCGAGCTCCACGGCTTCCTTCTCACCAAGTTCCGCAAACCGAAGCCCCGTCGCCACCACCGCGGCGCGCATCGCGCGGCTCACCGCGGGGAGCCGTGCGAGGTCCGCGGGGTCGTCGAAATAGTCAGATCTGAGAATGAGCGTGACCACGAGGTGGTCGGGGAGGCGGGGGAGGGCTTCGCCCGCGTTAGCCGCGTTGTCCGCGTTCGCATCGCGGCGCTCGCGCCTCTCGCGCCTCTTTCGCGCGCGAGCTTTGTTACTGGTCATTGCGTTGGAAGAGTGGATGGTTTGTGTGCGTGGCGGGGGCGCGTCGTGGTGTGCGTCGAGGCTTCCCAAAATGCGTACTTGTAGTTGCTGAAAGGACAGCAAAAAATCTTTTCCCCCAAAAATAAGAAAATTTTCCAAAACACGGAGCGTCACCCATCGCTCACCTCGGGCGTCCCCGCGGAGCCGCCTGGGCACCGATTGCCCTGAAAGTAGCGCCACGAGACAGAGGACGTCGCCCTCTACGCGGCAGGCACGAAAGAGCAAAGGCACCCCGAGACCAGCAAAAGTATTGCGCAAAACCAAAAATTCGCTATTCCAAGACGGGTTCGAACCGCCGACCTTCTGCGTGTTAAGCAGACGTCATAACCAACTAGACCATCGGAACCCAGATCATCCTATGAGCATCTAGTCATAGAAGAGATGCGCACCGGAAATCTGGAGTTCAGCCTCTTTACGAGACGTTTTCTTGCACTCTGTGTCACTTTCTGCGTACATTAACTCGGAATTCACGTGACTGGCCCCCTTATTCACCCCCAATATACCCCTGCTACCACTGGCCATCTCCCAAACCTGGTGGTCACCCCTCGCACAACACTCACACCTCACAGAAGCAGCGGCGACGCGGTGTGTGCGGGTGAAGCCCGCGGGCGTGAGACGTGGGTACAGAGGTCCTGGTGCTACTTTTTTTTTCTTGTCATATCGCAATGACGTGCCGTCCTTTCCACGTCACTTGATGTGGCGCGTGTGTTTGTCGCGCGCGTGCGCGGCCGCGACATCGCGCGTGCCTCCGACGCCTCGCCGACCTCGGTGTAGACGAAAACCCAGCCACAGGGCGTTTTTGTCAAGCGCCGCTCACTCGTGTACACGGACAACGAGACGCGTCGTCGTGGAGAGAAACGACGCGTGGCGGTCACAATCCTGGGTGTCAACCGGTGCGCATCACGGCGGACGCTCGTGCATGGCGACGCTCTCGACATCCGGTGACGCACCTGAGACGACATACACACCGGGTGATACACCTGAGTCTTCCTACACACCGTCATCCGGGGCGTTTTCGGGAAACCACGTTGCCGAGTTGTCAAACTGGCTAGCACAACACGGCGTGGACCCAGACGCATTCACGAACGACGCACATGCGAAATCTTTACCCGAACTCCTGACGGAGGTTGAGCGCGGCGAAACTACTTTGGACGTAACCCCAGACGGTACCGCCATCAGACGCGTCAACGTGTTACGGCTGCTAATCAGAAACAAGGACAATGCAGTGTTAACCGAAGCGAAACAGGAGTGGAGCGACGGGCGGGTTCGGTTCCGGGGAACGCCGCTGAGCGAGAAGATCGTGGGCGGCGAGGAAATTTCAGAAAGTGCAAAAAGAGCAGTCGCCGAAGAACTGGGGTCGTGCTTAGCAGATAACTACGAGTTAACCCTGGATGAAAAATCAGCAACGCACGAACTCGTGGAAAGGACCAGTATGTCGTACCCGGGCCTGCAAAGTCAGTACAGGTTCGTCACCTTAAACGCGCGACTCACGGGGTTGCCGGAACCCACGGGTGATTCAGCGGAAACTAAAAATGCAAACGCGTCTCTCTCCCAAGAGCCTTACTTCACCTCAACCGAACAGCTAGGGGGCGGCAAGACCCTGGTGGCGACGTGGGTGTGGCGAGACGAGACAGATGGTTTTGGGGGGGGGTGGGTAGAGTGAGGGAGGGTAGAGAGAATTTGTCATGAAGCGTGAGAATGATGATGATGATGCCCACCCTGTTTCTCAAAAAGAGCGTGTCAGATTTCACGCGCGAGATCTGGCGACCCTTTCCGCTCGCCCGCGGGTTTGCGCTCGTTGAAAATCGGCGAAGCGGCGGGCGCGTGCGAACCCGGAACAAAACGCGGCTGCACTAGCAGCACGCGTGGCGAACGGCCGTTTCGCGAGCGCACCGAGCCGGTAACGCGCACAGGGTGCGGTCGTGGTTCTGGTTTGTTGACGGTGAGGGAAGGGCGGTACGGCCGAGTCACTCAGATTGCCAGGGGTACTTTTTTCCAGGTTTTCTCTTCGGCGAGGCACCGGAAACTTTTCGCATCGCGCGGTTGGGTCTTGGCGAAGGGTACTCCTTGGTTTCAGGGTTAGGGTTCGAGACGTGGTTAACCGGTAGCGGAGCGGTAACAATGGCGTCCACGATCGGCACCGGGGGATCCACCCGGGGCGGCGTTGGTACCCCCAGCACGTCGGGCGGTGGTAGCCATTCGCCCAGAAAGCCAGGGAGACAAGCCTCGAGCAAAGGACACAACCACTCCGGTGGCGGTGGCGGTGTCAGATCCACCCCGGAAACCACCCCCGCGGATACGTTGGATAAGCTCCTTAACGAGCTCGTCAACGCGAGCGCGCAGCGGGTACAGAAAACGGGCGTGGGAGGGGCATCCGTGGGTGGCGGACCTGATGGGGACGGGTGGAATGGGAATTCCAACAAGAAGAAAGCCAGCAACGCCGAGACGAGCGTGATGCGCCGGTTCGCGAAGCTGTACGGCCGAACCGCCGGCGTCGGGGGTTCATCGGAAACGGGATCGGGAAACATTCAAAGCGCGTTCAACGACGACGACGACGAAATGGGGGGGATGCACGATTGTCACGGGACAAACAGCAACGGCGGCAACAACAAAGGCGGACTGTTAGGCCACACGCAGTTCGGGCGCGATTTGCGCCTGGACTTCGACGACGCCACGTCGCTGATTTACGAAAAGTCCTCACGGTACCTCGCCAAAACCTCCGGGTGCGGCCTTTACCGGGACTCGGGGATGGGCGTCGGGGGGATCGGGAACGTGGCGACGAACTCCGTTGGCGGGAGCGCGCCGGTCGGGTCGACCGCGAATCGCTCGTCCGTTTCGTCGGGTTCCCGAATCGACTCGGGTAAAAGTAAGGGTGACAAAAACACCACGTCCGATCCCTCTAAAGATGCTTCCGGAAACACGGGAACCAGCGTTAACCCAAGCACGTACACCGCCCCCGCGGGTGGGGTTTCCTTGTTCGAACACGTCGAAGCGGAAGCGCGGGACACCCCGAACGAGGTTTTCCAAAAGTACAAGAAGGACTTGTTTGGCCGGATCCAAAAGCTGATTCAATCCCCCGACGTCGCCAAGAGACTGGCCGGGGTGTACGCCATCGACCAGCTCACGGATTCGAAAATAGGCGAAACCTCAAACAAAATGAACCGCTTCGCCGCGTATTTAAGAGACGTGTGTACCCGGGTGCCGTGCGAACCCGTTTTAGCGCAAGCCGCAGCGCGGGCGGTAAGTATTTCCCATTTACCACATTCCTCCGACTGATTGCCCATACATGACTGACATTTATTTTTTTACAATCAGGTTGGGAAAGTCGCGCGGGTCGGCGGCGCGCTGACCGCCGGCATCGCGGACCGCGACGTGAAGCGGTCCATCGAGTGGCTGAAAGAACCGTTGGATGGTATTTCTGGCACTAACCCTAAATCCAACGGAGGAAACGACCGCCGGTACGCCGCCGTGCTTATTTTGAAAGGTACGTCTTGTATTTCCCAAATCCCAAAGACTGTTTGCCCATACATTACTGACACTTTCTTTTATTTTATCTCAGAGCTCGCGGCGCACGCCCCGACGGTTTTCAACGTTCACGTGTCGTCGTTCATCGACGCGATTTGGCCGGCGCTGCGTGATACTCGTCTGTTCGTCCGGCAAGCCGCGGTGGAGGCACTCCGGGCGTGCCTCGTGGTGATCGAACGACGCGAAACCAGATACAGGGTGCAGTGGTACTACCGGTTGTACGAAGAAACGCAAGCCGGGTTAGCGGTTAGCGATGACGATTTGCAAGCTCACGGCGCCGTGGCGGTCACGTCGGTTACGACGGACGGCCAACTGGGCAAATCGACCGGCGGTAACACACACGCGGCGCAAGACGTGCAAAGGGTTTCCTCGCAGCACGGCAGCTTGTTAGCGTTCGGCGAACTGTTAAGGCACACCGGCGAGTTCATGTTGAGTCGGTACAAGGAAGTCGCGGAGACCGTGTTGGGGCTTCAGGTGCGTATTTTATTTCCCAAATCCAGGCACACTGTTTGCCCATACAGGACTGACACTTTTGTTTTACAATCACAGCGGTCGCCCGAACAAATCGTGCGCCGCGCCGTAGCCGAGCTGTGCCCGAAACTCGCCGCGTTCTCCCCGAAGCGGTTCACGGAGAGTTATTTGCCTCAGACCATGCGTTTGTTGTTGTTCTCCCTGAAGAACCCGGAAGAACGAGCCACCGGGTTCACCGCGATCGGCGACGTCGCGGCGGCGCTGGCGGCGGCGGATGACGGTTTCGCGAAAGATTTCGAAACGCACGAAACCGGAGGTGAGTATTTCCCAATCTCCACATTCCGCCGACTGATTGCCCATACAAGACTGACACTCTTTTCTTTTACAATCAGGAGGACGCGATTCTCCCAGCATCGCGCGAAGTAGTTCTTTAGGAGGAAACGGGTTCAACCGGGATGACCGGATTGGTGTCTCGTCTCCGCTGAACCCGGGAAGTGCGAGCGTGTCCGGGCGGGTTTCCGAATCCAAACACAAACGCTCCGGAAGCGCCAGCTTTCTGCAAAGGTACGGGCCTTTCCCAATCACCACATACCGCCTCCCGGATCGGCCCGATTACTCTTCCCTGTTTACTGCACCGTATGGAATACAGTATACCCTTTCCAATCCCTCATACACATGGCCCGAGAGACTGACACTTTCATCTTTAATCGCGCCAGGATCACGTCGCAAACGGGTTTAAGCGGTTTGTCGTTGTCGAGTCAACCGCCGCAAAGCGCTTCGCACTCCGTGGATACCGCAAACCCGGCCTCCCGGTATCGAGGTTCGCGGAAACCTCTGGATAAGTACTTGCCCGAAATCGCATTCGCGACGAAGGAGTTGTGCTTGTCCGTGGAAAGAAACGCGGTCGCGCTTAACCAAAGCGGCGACACCAAAAGCGGCCTGCGCCCGGCGCCGACGCACAAAGAACCCGGCGCCGCGGAGTGTTTCCTTTGCGTCGGTGCGCTCGCGGAATCCGTGGGTGATACCTGGGAGCCTTTCGTGGTTGAGTTGCTGCCGTTTATGTTCGCCGGGGGCTTGAGTTATCAGCTCGTCGCCGCCCTAGCCGCGATTGTCAGCGCGTTGCCGAGCACGAAACGGGGTGTGGAAAAAAGAGTCGTGGATGCGATTTCCGACGTTTTGAGGGTCACGGGTTCCAACGGGTACCGAACCGGAACGACGACTAACGCAATCGGCGGTGGCGGAAATAGGACAATTGACACTCAATCGCACGCAAATCACCCTCCCGTGGAGCGCGCCGAGCTCGTGCCTGACCGGTTCGGGGGGGACGGCGAGTGGGGTGTTACCTCTGGCGGCGGGGGGGGCGTTACCGGTTCCGGCGCCGGCGCCGGCGGTGCCGGCTCGCGACTCGCCTCCGAAACCCCGGCCGACCCATCGTCGTCCCAGAACTTCAGCTCCAAGCTCAGAAGGGTGTTTTCCTCTGGGGTGTTCAAGGAGGCGTCCGGGTACGGCGGGTCCCCGCCTGGGTCTCCGGGGGGAGCGGGCGCTGGCCGGAGCGGCGGCGCGAGCGCGAGCGCGTCCACGGCGCTGATGTACAAACCCTCTTCTGGGACGTCACTGCTGTTACTGGGGGGACAGACCACTACGAATGCTTCGAGTGACTTCTCCACGTCGAAAAAAACGCAAATGACGCAAAAGTCCAAGGACCTTGTGCAAAAGGATTTAACCCGAGACCTCGCCGCGGTGAGGTTCCAGCGCAACCGCGTGCGGCTGGCGCTGCGAACGCTGGGTACGTTTCCGTTCACGGAAACGGAGCGAACGGTTTCGCTTCAGTTCACCCGAAAAAGGTTAATTCACTTCCTGGACGACGACGATCCCGCCACGCGCAGGGAAGCCGCGCTTACGTGTTGCCGTTTGCTGGAGGTAAATATTTCCCAATAACCACATTCCGCCGACTGATTGCCCATACATGACTGACATTTATTTATTTTCAATCAGGTTGGCGACGACGGTACGGACGCGGCGGCGGCGCGCCAAAACGGAGACGGCGGCGGCGGCGCGGTACAGAGGACGCTAACCAACGGGTCTTCGAGTTTGGCGGACTCACCGCGGAACGGGAGCTCGCCGAGGAGTAACTCGCTTAACACGCAACAGCAGCAACAGCAACCTCACGCCAAGCCAAACTCGGACGTTTCCGAGTTTCTGGTGCAGAAACTGCTTCAAGTCGCGGTGAGCGATTTGGACAGCGGCGTGCGGAAAGCCGTGCTCGCGAGTTTCTGTAAACCCTCGCACTCCGTGGACGGTTTTCTGTCGCAAGCGGAAAGGTACGGCCTTGGGGCTTTCCCAAATCAGGCGGCACGGCGTTTACGGACCCAGTGAGTGACCGTTTGAGCACACGGCCGTCGTTAAAAGGAAGTGCACTACACACAGCACAAACGCGCTGTTTGCGCATACAAGACTGACACTTTTCTTTCACACCCAAAAAGTCTGCGGTGTTTGTTCGTCGCGCTGAACGACGAAAACTTCACGGTCAAGTTGATCGCGATCCGGCTGGTCGGAAGGTTAGCCCCTAGAAACCCAGCCTACGCCCTACCCGCGCTGAGAAGACACTTGCTGCAGCTAATTGCGGAGCTGGAGCACTCTGCGGAGAGTCATTTGAGAGAAGAAGCCGCGCGTTTGTTGGCGACGTTGATCCGGGCGTGTCCGCGCTTGGTCGCGCCCTACATCGCTCCCGTGCTGCGCGCGCTCGTGGCGAAACTGCGCGTGAAAGGGTCTGCCGCGACTTCGTCTTCCCACGCCAGCGGTGCGGTTTCCTCCGTGGGAAACGGTAAACACGAGGAGAAGGTTGGCCGAAACGAAACCGACCCGAGTACTCTGGGCGGCGACGCCACCACCGGCGCCAACGATTACGCCACCAACGGCGCCAACAACACGGGCGAGAAGGGCGGCGTCAGCGACGGGTTCGGGAAAACAGGCCAATTGGGCCTGGAATCGAACCGGGGTGGCGAGGGTGCAGGGGACGCCCTGCGGGGTACCAACTCCGGACAAAACTCCACGACTAACAGCTTTGTTGCGAAAACGAAACAAACCGGGCAGGCGGCGGCGCAACAACGGGTTTCGAAATCCAAAACCTTCGTCCCCGCAAAGGAAAAAGCCGCCGTGCTCGGCGCGCTCGGCGAGCTCGCGCAGGTTGGCGCCGCGGGGATGGTTCCTTATTTGTCTCTTTTGTTGCCGTTGATTCTGGACGGAATTCGGCACGTCGCGACAAGGGACGTCGCAGTGGTGACCCTGGGGCAGCTCGTGGAAGCCACGGGTCTCGCGATCACGCCGTTCGCGGAGGACCCGGCGCTGTTGCGGCTGCTGTTACGGGCGGTGGCGGACGAATCACCTGGGGCGACGCGAAGTCAGACGTTACGCACGCTAGGCGCGCTAGGTGCGTTGGACCCGCTGGCGCACAAAGACAACGAAGAGCGGCTTCACGGCCAGGGCTTGCTTTCCATGGAGGGCGTGCGGGGGGTTTTGAAGAAAACGGGGACGGAGGGAAACAAGAACGAAGGGGACGGTGACGGGTAAGGGCCTTTCCCACCCACCGCGCTCCGCCTCCCTGAATGCCCATACTCGTACCTGAAGGGACTATTACCTCTACCCATACAAGACTCCCTGACTGTTTACGTAATACACATCACGAGAGACTGACACTTTCGGCTTTTATCGGGCCAGGAAAAACGGTTCCAACGCGGGGGACATGAAAAACGACGGAGACAAAAGTTTGTTCGCCGCCGAAACTCGGGACGACCAGAAACCCAAAAACGATGACAACGCGCAAAGTGGGTTCCCGGACCTGGACTCCGACGGGCGCGACGCTGATCCGATTCCGGTGAAGCACCTGACCACCGCGAGCGACGCTTTCTACCCAACCGTGGCGCTCAACGCGCTGTTGCGCGTGTTGCGGGACCCGAGCGTGCGCACCCGGCACTACGCCGTTACCAGAAGCGTGACTGACATTTTCAAGTCCCTGGGCAGGGCGGAGTGCGTGGCGTACCTTCCCGCCACGGTCCCGGTCGTGCTTAGGGTTATTCACGAGTGCGACGACAGTGGCCGGGAGTTCATGTACGGGCAGTTAGTCATCTTGGTCAACGTCGTGAACGGCCACGTCCGGCTGTACCTGGACGACATTCTGGAGGTGGTGCACCTTTTCTGGCGACCCGGTCCTTTGTTGAAACAGGTACGGCCTTGGGGCTTTCCCAAATCCAGACACTGCTTTCTCATACTAGTACCAGAAGGGACTATTACCTCTGCCGATTGTCCAGAGTAATTACCCACACACATTACGAAACACGTTTGACCTTTTCGTTTCCAAAAACAGTCCTTGCGCCTTTTGGAGGCCCTCTCCGAGGCGCTTCACGACGATTTCCGGAAGTACCTCCCCACGGTGTTACCCAAAGTGGTCGGCGTGTTAGCGGATGCGGAACGCAGCGGCGAGTACACCGCCGTGCCCGCGACGTTACGAGCGCTGGAGTCGTTCGGGAGCGCGGCGGATGAACACCTGCACCTGGCGCTCCCGACTTTGGTCCGGCTGTTCCGTCCGCAAGTCGCCGCGTCCGTCCCGACGTTCGTGCGCGCCTCGGTTTTGAAATCCCTCGCGCAGCTGTTACCGCGAGCGCAGCTCGCGGGGCACGCCAGCGCGGTGGCGCACCCGCTGATTCGCGTGTTGGACGGAGAGGTGGATGCCCTACGGCCTTACGCGCTAGCCGCGCTCACCGCGATGGCGGTGGCCTTACGGGACGACTTCAATTTATTTGTACCGGCGATTCAAAGAGCGATGGAAAAGCGAAACATTCGCGATTTGCTCTTCGAACGCGCGGTGGCGAGCTGCGCGTCGTTCACGAAATCAACCGTGGGTGGTGCCACGGACGAGCCCCCAGTCGCGACCTTCGACTTGAACTCGGGGTTCGCTAATTTGGGTACGGGCCTTTCCCACCCCAATCCCGCCTCCCTTCCCTGTTCGGCCCCAACACGGGTGACTGTTTGCTCAGGCCACGTTACGAAAGACTGACACTTTGTTTTACCCGTCTCATCAGCCCTGCGCGCGCAGAAGGAAGTGGACGAGGCGTACGAGCTGGCTGGCGAAAACGGTCGGTCGAAAACCCCAAACACGATCGCGGGCGATTCGCTTTGGCGCGGCGGGAGCGGGCACCACGGCGGGCGAGGCGAGGGGAGCGTGTACGGCGGGAACCGGAGCCCCGACATGGACGGCGGGTCGTCCATGTAAGTATTTCCCATTTACCACATTTCGCCGACTGATTGCCCATACAAGACTGACATTTATTTTATTTCAATCAGGAGCTACTCTCCGCTCACCGGCCAGCTCGCGGGGGGCGGGCAATTAGTCACGAACTTTTCCGTGGACGAAAGCTCTTTGCGCCGCGCCTGGGACAGCTCGTCGCGGTCAACGAAGGAGGATTGGCTGGAGTGGATGCGCCGCCTATCCGTGGAGATGCTGAAACAAAGCCCAAGCCCAGCGCTGCGCGCGTGTCTGGAACTGGCGAGCACGCGCCCGCGCACCGCGAGCGATTTGTTCTGCGCCGCGTTTTCCTCCTGCTGGGCCGCGCTGTCGCCGAAGGGAAAGGACCACGTGGTGAGCGCGCTTGAGTCGGCGTTCGGCGCGCCCACGATTCCCCCCGAAATCGTGTCCACTTTGTTGAATTTAGCCGAGTTCTGCGAACACGACGAGCGACCGCTCCCGGTCGAGGCGCGGACACTCGGCGCGATCGCGGAGCGCTGCCGCGCCTACGCCAAAGCCCTGCACTACAAGGTACGTATTTCCCAATCACCATATTCCGCCTCTGCGATTGCTCATACAAGACTGACCCTTTTCTTTCAACAATCAGGAAACCGAGTTCATAACGAACCCGGGCGGGTGCGTCGAGGCGATCATCGCGATCAACAACCGGCTACAGCTGCCGGAAGGTACGGCGGATGGGGCTTTCCCAAATCCTGAAACACTGTTTGCCGATTGTCCAGTGTGATTACTCACTCACACTACGAAAGACTGACACTTTTTTTTTGCAAAATCACAGCCGCCATGGGCGTGTTGGTCTACGCGCAGGCGCACTTGCGTTTAGAAATCAAAGAGGGGTGGTACGAGAAACTCGGGCAGTGGGAAAACGCGCTTGACGCGCATCGACGGAAGGCGGCGGGGGCGGAGGCGGTGATGCGTGAGGCGGAGGGCGACTTACTAACTCAGAATGACTCCCGATTAACTCAAGGCACGGAGGGACAGCAGTTTGGAAACCCGGGGTCGCCGTCGCGAACTGTGCAACGCGCATCGCGGTCGTTGAGTGAAAAAGACGGCGACGAGTTAAAACTCGACGACCCCTCGGGTTCGGTTAGTTCCGTCCGAGGCGGTTCTTTCGGGCGACGCCGGGATTTGCTCGCGGGCGGGAGCATGGGAGGGTCCATCGCGCAAGGTTTGGGGTCGGTAAACCCCCAACTCACTCGGGACTCCTCGGTGGCGAAGAAGCGCGCCGCCGCGCGCACGTTCGAAGCCGCGAGCGAGACGCGCCGGGACGCGACCCTGGGGCAGATGCGGTGTCTTGCCGCGCTCGCGGAGTGGGAAGCACTGGGTCGTTTGTGCGCGCGGGAGTGGGAGAGTTCCGGCAGTGGGAGTAGCGGTACCCTACCGTCGGAAGAAACAGAAACACCGAATGATTCGGTGCCCGCCGACCCCGCCGTCCCCAACAACGACCCCTCGCCTACACCGAAAGAGTCTTCCAAGAAAGACACCGCGCGACGAGCGAGAATGGCGCCGCTCGCGACGCAGGCGGCGTGGCACCTAGGGGACTGGCGCGCGATGGATGTTTACTGCGGCGCGATGGTGAGTATTTCCCAATCACCACATTCTGCTGACTGATTGCCCATACGAGACTGACATTCATTTTTACAATCTCAGGTGCCGTGGGATTTTTCGCAAAACGACGGCGAAAGGTGCGGGGCTTTACCACTGAACACGTTCCCCTGACTGTTTTACCTCTAACGCTGGTGACTGTGGTCCATACATTGCGATGTACTCGTCCTGCGTCCTGGCGCGTTACGACCAGAAGGGGCGGTTATTCCAATCCCTCGCACTATGGAGTACAGGGCCTACCCTTCC
>TARA_B110000238_G_scaffold164355_1_pt1 | contig 11758 bp, 6 predicted proteins | sample TARA_B110000238 | Tara Oceans TARA_B110000238 (sample SAMEA4397569) | marine metagenome | biome: Polar Biome; feature: [SRF] surface water layer (ENVO:00010504); material: water (ENVO:00002006), including particulate matter (ENVO:01000060) such as... | depth 5 m | reverse complement strand
TTTTGGAAAGGAGATTATCAAACAGATAAAATTTCTGCCTATCAAACGTTGTACACTTGTATGAATACAATTGCAAAATTAGGTGCGCCAATTGCGCCATTTTTTATGGATAGATTGTATCAAGATTTGAACTCTGTAACTGGTAAAGAAACATCAGAAAGTATTCATTTAGCAGATTTCCCAAAATATGACGAAAGTTATGTTGATAAAAGCTTGGAGCGTAAAATGGAAAATGCGCAAATAATATCTTCTTTAGTTTTATCATTAAGAGCAAAAGAAAAGATAAAAGTGCGTCAACCACTGCAAAAAATCATGATTCCCGTTGACAATGAGCAACAAAAGGAAGAAATTTTAGCGGTTGCAAACTTAATAAAGCACGAAGTAAATATTAAAGAAATTCAGATTTTAGAGGATGCTTCCGATATTTTAATCAAACGAATTAAGCCAAATTTTAAAGCTTTAGGACCAAAGTTTGGAAAAGAGATGCGATTTGTAGCGGCGGCAGTTCAGAAATTTAACCAAGAAGATATTAACAAAATAGAGAAATATAAAAGCATTTCTATCGAAATTAATGAAAAAAATATTACTTTAGGTCTCGAAGATGTAGAAATATCATCAAAAGATATAGAAGGTTGGTTGGTTGCAAATGAAGGCGCACTAACAGTAGCTTTAGATGTTACTTTAACGGAAGAATTACGAAAAGAAGGAGTCGCCAGAGAATTGGTGAATAGAATTCAGAATGCACGTAAAGACACTGGTTTAGAAGTAACAGATAAAATTAAGTTAACGGTTTTGAAATCTCAAAACTTACAACAATCTATTCTTGATAATAGAGATTACATTATGAGTGAAACATTAACCAAGGAATTGGTTTTTGTGGATGAATTAAATAATGGGACAGAAATTGAATTTGATGCCATTAAAAGTAGAATATTAATAGAAAAAATGTAGCTTTATGACAAACGTCAGAGTAAAGTACTCAGAACAAGATTTACAAGAATTTAAGGAAATTATTGATAAAAAAATAGCAAGAGCACAAGAAGATTTAACCTTGCTAAAAGCGGCATACAAAAATGACGCAGACAATGGTACAGACGATACGTCACCATCTTTTAAATCTTTTGATGAAGGTTCTGAAGTAATGAACAAAGAAGCTAATGTACAATTGGCAATTAGACAAGAAAAGTTTATTAGAGACCTCAAAAATGCCTTATTGCGTATTGAAAACAAGACGTATGGTGTATGCAGAGTTACGAATAAACTAATACAAAAAGAACGTTTAAGAATAGTGCCGCATGCGACTTTAAGCATAGAGGCAAAACGAAAACAATAATTTATAAATAGTATTCTTTAAGATCTTCTAATTTTAAGTATGTATAATGCTCAAAATTAGAAGATTTTCTGTGTTTTAATTAATTTGGATAAAAATTTAGCCATAAAATCGATACCAAAAGAAGATTCAGTTATGATTCCTTTAGTATGATTGCCGCGAAACATATAGAGATTAAAATTAATATGGCTTCAAAAATAACATTAAATGCAACTTCTCGTTCTAATAAAAAACGGCTCTAAACTCTATGTTTTTCATTCCTAAACCTTCTTTAAGTGTCTTTTTTTCTTGATTAAAGCGTTCACCGTTATCTTTATACATAAAAGTGAAAATGTTATTGTTACAGGTTATATAAACATCCTATTCTGTCGCTTTTCCATGACGTATAGAGTTGCTAATTAACTCTTGTACAATCCTAAAAAAAATGCAGTTCATTTTGAGGGTTGAGCTATTTTTTACTTACTTATTATTTTCTAAAGACAGCTCAAAAGAGGCTTAAAAAAATAAATTGCCCAATAAAATAGACGTGTTAAATAAATAGATTGTTGAAAACATACAAAAACATGTAACCTGAAATCATTTCAACTATTAAAATGGATAAAAGGTAAAAAGTGATAATTTTAAGGGCCTTAACGTTTTTAAGATATCTTGTAAAGTATATTTTTAAAATGAAAAGAATCTAAATATTTAAAATCAAACCAGATACTTAAATCTATTTGAGTTTTCAATTATTTCTTAACCTAAAGAAATTACCAATTGATTATAGAGTAATTATTTTTAAAAGATGTATTTTCGTTAAATGTCTGCACCTTTAGAACTTCAAATAAAAACTTTACCAAATGAACCTGGAGTGTATCAATATTTTGATAAAGACGATGTGATTATTTACATTGGTAAAGCAAAAAATTTAAAAAAGAGAGTTAATTCTTACTTTACCAAAACCCATGAAAACGGCAAGACTAGAGTTCTTGTGACAAAGATTGTCAACATAAAACACATTGTTGTAAATACAGAAACAGATGCACTTTTATTAGAAAATAATTTAATCAAAAAGTACAAACCACGGTACAATGTTCTTTTAAAAGATGATAAAACATATCCTTGGATTTGCATAAAAAAAGAACGTTTTCCTAGAATTTTTATGACGCGCAGAGTGATCAAAGATGGTTCTGAATATTTTGGGCCTTATACTTCTATAAAAACGGTAAGAATCTTATTAGACTTGATTAAGGAATTGTATTCCATAAGAACTTGCGCGCACGATTTAAGCTATAAAAATGTAAGTGAAGGCAAGTACAAAGTCTGTTTAGAATATCATTTAAAAAACTGCAAAGGTGCTTGTGAAGCTTTAGAAACAGAAGCACAATATAATGAGTCTATTAAAGAAATTAGAAATATCGTTAAAGGAAATTTTAAAGAAAGTTTAGATAAATTTCAGGAAATGATGTTGCGTTTTGCTGAAAACATGGAGTTTGAAGAAGCTCAAAAAATCAAAGAAAAATTAGTTTTATTAGGCAATTATCAGTCAAAAAGTACCATCATAAATCCATCTATAAACAATGTAGATGTTTTTTCTTTGATTTCTGATGAAACGCATGGATATGCAAATTTTTTAAAGATTTCAAACGGATCAATTATTCAGTCGAATACGACAGAAATAAAGAAAAAGTTAGATGAAACCGATACAGAATTATTAGAGTTGTTTATTGTTGAAATTAGACAACGTTTTAATTCTCAATCTCCAGAAATTTATGTGCCCTTTAAAGTAAATATTGGTGAAAACGTAAAAGTAACCATTCCTAAATTAGGCGATAAAAAACGTATTGTTGAGCTTTCAGAAAGAAATGCGAAATATTACAGAATGGAGCAATTTAAGCAGATTAAAATTGTAGATCCAGACAGGCACGTAAAAAGAATTATGGGGCAAATGAAAAAAGATTTGCGTTTACATGAAGAACCAAGACATATAGAATGTTTTGATAATTCTAATATTCAAGGTACAAACCCCGTGGCGGCTTGTGTGGTTTTTAGAGATGGTAAACCTAGTAAAAAAGAATACAGACATTACAATATAAAAACAGTAGAAGGCCCCGATGATTTTGCTTCGATGGAAGAGGTTGTGTATCGGAGATACAAACGTTTGTTAGAGGAGGGTGCATCGTTACCACAACTTATTATTGTGGATGGTGGAAAAGGACAATTATCATCAGGATTAAAAAGTTTAGAAATTTTAGGTTTGCGTGGAAAGATTGCCATTATTGGTATTGCAAAACGTTTGGAAGAAATTTATTACCCAGACGATCCGATACCATTATATCTAGATAAAAAATCTGAAACTTTAAAAATTACCCAGTATTTAAGAAACGAAGCGCACCGATTTGGTATTATTTTTCATAGAAATAAACGTAGTAAAGGGGCTATACAATCAGAATTAGAACAAATTCCGGATGTTGGTAAACAAACTATTACAACTTTATTGCGTAAATTTAAATCTGCAAAGCGCGTTAAAGAGGCAGCTTTTGATGAGATAAAAGAAGCCATTGGAAATGCAAGGGCTATGAAAGTACACCAGTTTTATCATCCAAAAAAAGAAAATGAAAAATAAATTAGCTCTTTTAATTTTCATACTTCCCATCTGCGTTTTTGCAAAACAAAAACAACCAAAAGTGGGTTTGGTTTTAAGTGGTGGTGGCGCTAAAGGTTTTGCACACATTGCCGTTTTAAAAGAAATAGACAAAGCAGGAATTCATCTAGATTATATCGGTGGTACGAGTATGGGTGCAATTGTTGGTGGTTTGTATGCGGCTGGTTATTCTGCTATAGAAATAGAAGAAATTGTGCAAAAAACAGATTTTATTTCTTTGTTAAGAGATGATTTGCCAAGAAGTGCTTCTACTTTTTTTGAAAAAAAATATGGAGAAAATACAAAAATTACTTTGCCTGTAAGTAGAGGTGCTGTTGGTTTACCTAGAGCAGTTTCTAAAGGACAAAATATTTTGAATTTGCTTTTTGAACTACTAGATACAACAGAAGACATAACCGATTTTTCTAAATTACCAATTCCGTTTTTTTGTATTGCAACAGATGTAGAAAACGGAGGTGGCGTGTTGTTAGAAAAAGGCTCTTTGCCATTGGCATTAAGAGCAAGTGGCTCTTTTCCTACATTATTAAACCCTGTAATTTTAGACGATAAACTTTTAGTAGATGGAGGTATTGCAAATAATTTTCCTGTGAGCGTTATGAAAGCTAAAGGTATAGATATTGTAATCGGGGTTGATGTTGAAGGAAGATTATACGAAAAAGAAAAATTAACGTCTGCAATTGCTATTTTAAACCAGATTGTGAGCTATAAAATGTATGATAAAACGAAGCAAGAAAAAAAAAGGTTAGATGTTTATATTCACCCTGATATTTTTAAATATAAAGTGGTAGATTTTGATAAAAAAGACGAAATCATTAAGAAGGGTGCGGAAGAAGCAAAAAAATATAGAAAAATTTTTAAAGAAATAGCCGCTAAACAAGTGCTTAAAAAGGAGATAAAACCTATTAAAATTAATACAAATAAAAGGTGTATTTCTGAAATAAATATTACCGGTTATAAAGATTATACCCGTGCTTTTGTTTTGGGTAAATTGAGGATTAAACAAGGTGATAGTATCTCTAGAGAAGAGATTTCTAAAAGAATTCACCTGTTATCAGGTACTAAAAATTACGAAAGAATAGTGTACAGTTTAAAAAAGCTAGAGGATACTTCTTATCAATTAAATTTTACGTTAAAAGAAACTAACGAAAATGCAACACTTGGCATGGGTGCGCATTACGACTTATTGTATAAATCTAGTGTGTTAGTAAATTATACTCAAAAACACCTTTTAAATAAGAACGATTTATTTTCTTTAAATGTAGTTTTAGGAGATAATTTAAGATATAATTTAAACTATTTTGTTGATAATGGTTTCTACATTAGTTACGGTTTTAGATCTCGATATGATCATTTTAGAGACAACGCAAAATTTAATTTAGTAGCAACGCAAATTCCTAATATTACGAATATCAATTTAAGTTATACAGACATTACGAATCAATTATTTGTGCAAACGACATTTAATAGAAAATTTGCACTTGGTTTAGGTGCAGAACATAAATATTTAAGTGCAACAACAGCAACCATCACAACGAATAATGAGGTAACAGTATTAGACAATAGCGATTATTACAGTGTTTTTGGTTATTTAACATTAGATACGTACGATAAAAAATATTTTGTCACAAAAGGGTATTTTGCCGATTTAAATTTTAAATGGTACACGGCATCATCTGACTATAATAAAGATTTTAAACCATTTTCTCAAACTAAAGGTACAATTGGTTTTGCAACTACTTTTGGTGATAGATTAACGTTTCAAAACACCAATGAAGCTGGTTTTACCTTAAACAATACTGTTTCAGACGTTTTTGATTTTTATTTAGGTGGCTATAATCAAAACTATATTAATACATTTATTTCTTTCTACGGATATGAGTTTGCCGATCTGTCTAACGATTCTTTTATAAAGTCAGAACTCAATATAAGATATCGTTTTTATGAAAAGCATTATGCCAGTGTTATCGCTAATTATGCACGTTTAGACGACAATGTTTTTGAAGATATCGATATTTTTAAAAACATAAAATCTGGCTATGCTTTAGGGTATAGTTATGATTCTTTAATTGGACCTATTGAGTTAAAATATAGTTGGTCTCCAGATACTAAACAAAATTATTGGTTGTTTAATTTGGGTTTTTGGTTTTAAAAATTAAAGCCAGTGAAAATAATTTCACTGGCTTTAATTTTTAAGGTATAAATGTTCATGTAGTTACAGAACATAATAGAAGTGAAAACCTCTTTTTATTCTACTTTTTTTGTACTTAAATAGAATTCTTCATAAGTTTCTAATAAACTCATTAACGCTTTTATTAAATCTCTTGTTTCTAGTAAAATACTAAAATATAATGTTGTGTTTTTAGGACTTGTTTCGTCGGTTCTAATTCTTGCTACTTGGTTTTCTATAGAATTAGAAACATTCTTTAACAACAGACTTTTTTCAATTAACAAAGCATTTAAATCATCTAAATTTCTATTTTCAAAAATAGCTGCTTCTCTAGTAAGCAATGTAGATAATTGATTATCGATTTCTTTTAAATCGTTTATTTGCCCTTTCTTTAAGTTTTTATGATTGTTATTTACATGTTTATAACTTGCTCTAGAGATATAGCTAATAGATTGTGCTACGTCTTGTAAATATCCTAACACCATAATGTAAAATCTACTTGCTTGCACGGAAGTTTCATCTAAAGATTTAATAAAATAAAAAACACCATCTTTTAAACCATCAATTTCATCGTTTAGTTTAGAAACATGTTTATCAGTTTTACGTAATTTATTTAAATCATGACTTGTTAAATCATTTACAACATTTGTATATAATTTATTTACACGATTTACTACTTCAGAAATATGATCAGCACTTTCTTCAATTACACCATTTATGGTAATTAATTCTACTCTTTCAATATAAACTTGTTTTTTAACTTCTTTTGTTTTTTTTCTGTGGATTAATGTATTTCTTCCAATTAAAAAAGCAACTAATGCCAATAAAATAGGAATCATAACCATATTCCAGCTAATTAGATATGCAACGACTGCGGCGGCTAAAAATGCTGTGATTGCCGTTAAAAACCAGCCACCAATTACATTTAAAACTCCTGCAACTCTATAAACAGCGCTTTCTCTGCCCCAAGCTCTATCTGCTAAAGAAGTTCCCATAGCCACCATAAAAGTTACATAGGTGGTGGATAAAGGTAATTTCATAGAGGTGGCTATAGATATTAAAATACCTGCTACAATTAAGTTTACAGAAGCTCTTACCATATCAAAAGCAGGCAACTCGTATGTTTTATCTTTCGGCAATTCTATTACTGGTTTTTGAAATTTAGCATCCATAAAGGTTAAAGCAGATTTTGGAACCACATAAGTGATACCTGCATTAAGAATCATTGCAGTTCTTACTGCAACTCTAGATAATGGATTTGCTTTGAATTTTTCATGTCCTTCTCCTTGACGTGATAAATCAATTCCTGTTTTTATAACATTTTGAGCTTTACTAGAAGTCCATAAAGTAACGACCATAATTCCACCAGCAAATAATAATAACCAAACATTCGATGGTACTTTTTTAGCTAAAATCCCCATAGAAAAAGCATCTGGAGCAATACCAGAAACACTCCAAGCTTCATAAGAATTCCAAGCAGCAATTGGCACACCAACAAAGTTTACCAAATCATTTCCAGAAAAAGCCATTGCTAAAGAAAAGGTACCAACTCCAATAATTAATTTTAACACATTTACTTTAAATACTTTAATTAATACTTGCGAAATAAGAGACCAAGCTACAAAGCTACCCGCTATAATGGCGATGGTATTGCCTTCAATTAAATACTTAATATCTGTATAAAAAGGAGTTCCTTTCATTCCCTTTATAATGATAAAATAGGTAATCGCAGTAATGGCAAAACCACCAAATAAAGCATTAATATAGGTAGCTCTTTTTTCAAAATTGAAAGAATAAATTAACCTAGAAACAAATTGCACAATTGCTCCAACAGAAAAGGCCACCACAACAGATAATAGAATTCCGTTAATAATTTCAATTGCTTTTTTATGGTTGATGTAATTCCAAATATCAGAAACTGATTGAGAATCACTAGCAGATATTTTAACTAAAGAAATACAAACAGCAGCTCCTAGAAGTTCAAATACAATCGATACTGTAGTTGAAGTAGGCATTCCGAGTGAGTTAAAGATATCTAATAAAAGAATATCTGTAATCATGACGGCCATAAAAATGATCATAATGTCTTGAAACATAAACATGTTAGGGTTAAAAATTCCTTTACGTGCAACTTCCATCATTCCACTAGAAGTAATAGCGCCAAAAAACACACCTAAACTAGCAATTATCATAATATTTCTTACAGAAATAGCTTTTGAACCAATTGCAGAATTTAAGAAATTAACAGCATCATTACTAACTCCTACAACTAAATCAACGATAGCTAGGACAGCTAAAGCAACTAGCATTAAAATATACGGATCTCCCATTTTTCTTTATAATTTTGGTTTCGCAAATCTACAAACACAAAAAATCATGAATGTTATGCTTATGTTATCTTAATTGGTGTTAAAAATGTATGTCTACTTGTAGTCTATACAATAATTGATTTGTTTTAAACCCAATATCAGTGTAGCTTAAGTCTGTTTGAACTTTTAAACTATGTCCAGCAACATATTTTGATAAACCTAAGGTATATTGATTTTCTGAATCTTTTCCAGTAATAATCTTATCTAAAGATATGTTGGTGTAACGTGCAGAAACTTCTACAGTTTTGCAAACTAAATATCCTGTCTGTATGTTTAAACCATGACCAACTTGAACTTCATCGCCTGTTAAAGAACCATCAGAGTTTTTTGCTAAAGGGTCTTTTGCATCTCTATTTGCGTATTCTGCCATTAAAGAAAACCCTTTGTGTTTATACATTGCATCAATAAAAAGTGTGGAAATATTTGTTCTATGGTATACCCTATCGTTTAAAATCTTATCTTTTGTGTTATCAATAAACATATAAGAACCTTGATTACTTCTAGTTTTAGATGCGTTATTGTTAAAGTCATATGCAATACCCAGAGATAATTTTGGTTGCTCTTCAAACGCTAAGTCACTTCCTTTATAATCTCCTTTACTTGTAAAATCTCCAAAAGGGAATAATTCAATTCTAGTTGTATATTGATGTCCACCAATATTTCCAGTAGTAATATTTCTTCCTTCACCCTGCGCCATAGAAAATATTTCTTTTACTAAAAAAGTATCGGTAAGTTTAAAATGGTGTCTTAATTGAAAACCCATATCTCTATCAATCGTAAACCTACTATTTAATAAAGATCGATCTACTTGTTGCAAGTTTGCAGAAGAAATTACACGTTCTCTATTTCCAGGTAATTTAGTTTGTCCAAACCATAAAACAAAGTTCCCAGAGAAATTCCATTTTAAAAGCGCGTCTAAAATATATCGTGGGGCATTGCTTGTGTATGCTGAAGCACCAGACTGATCTCTGTTAGATAAACCTAATTCTACTTTATATTTTAATTTTGGTGAATATGCAAAGCCATCAAATTTTAAACGAGATCTTCTGATTAGCATGGAAGAAGATGGATTTGAAATACCATTACTAGCATTCCAATTAGTAGTTGCAAGACTTTGAAACCTTAAACCAACCTTCATTGACCAACTATTATCTTTACCTACTAATTTAAAAAGGCCTTTGCCAAATTCTGGTGCAATGGTTTTTTGTGCTTCTGTGTTTAAAAACATGCACGTGCAGAAGATTAGTACTACTTTGTGTAGTATTGATACTTTCATTATTATTATTATTATTATTAGTTTTTGTCGATACAAAGAACTAACAACAATGTTAACTTAATGTTAATGGAACATTAAGAGATAAAAAACTGCCTGGGCCAAAGGCAGTTCGTCATATAAAATAGTTGACAAAAACTAATAAAATTATAATGACATTGTCTTTAAAGGTTCTTACAAAGATGCGTCTAGTAGTTGAACTTAACGTTTAACTTAAATTAAGAAAAGGTTAACAAATTTTTCAATTTTACTTTTAGTTAATGTTTCAATAACTCAACCATAATTTATAACTAACATTCAGTTTACAGATGCAGGTATATTTTTGCACTGTAAAAATTACGGTTAAAATGAAAAAAATTTTATTAGTTATTTTATTAATTTTAAGTCAGTGTATAACAGCTCAAAATAAGGGTACTTTAAAAGGGTTGTTAACCGATAAAGAAACCAACAATGAGTCACTGCCTTTTGCGAATGTAATTATTAAAGGTACAACAATAGGCACCACTACAGATTTTGATGGTCTATATGCTATACAAGTTCCTGCTGGAAGTCATATTGTGGTTTTTAGCTTTTTAGGATATAAAAGCATTGAAAAATCATTCACCATAAAAGAAGGAGAAACAATTACAATTAATCAATTATTGTCTGCTGAAGAAGGTGTTGCTTTAGATGATATTATAATAAGGACAACGATAAGTAAAGAAAAAGAGTCAGCTTTATTGTTACAGCAAAAGAAAGCGGTAGTTATTATTGAAAGTATTGGTGCAGAAAGGTTATCTGCAATCGGAGTTTCTAATGCTGCTGGTGCAACAACAAAAATATCTGGAGTTACACAAAGTGAGGGCACAGGTGATATTTATATAAGAGGACTTGGAGATCGTTATTTGTCAACAACGATGAATGGATTGCCAATTCCATCTGATAATGTTGCAAATAAAAATATAGATTTAGCGCTGTTTTCTACGAACATGATCAACAACATCGGAATATCTAAAACATACAGTACAAATGGATATTCAGATCAAGCTTCAGGAACCGTTAATGTTACCTCAAAAAAATATTCTAAAAATGGTTTTTCTATTAGTTTAAACGGGGGTTTTAATACAGCTGTTATAGGTTTAGATTCAGGTTTTAGAAATACCTTAAATATGAATGATGTTACTTTCGGTTATCATAAAAAGCCTTTTTTACTTACTGATGCTATTTCTTACCAAGGTTGGGATCCTATTGTTGCAAATAATTCTGCTAACTACTCACTTTCTTTGAATGCGGCGCATAAATTTAATGTTTTTGGAAAAGATTTAGCAATTTTTGCAACGGCATCTCATAGCAAATCTTTTGAATATCAAGAAGGAGAATTTAGAACCTTCAGAGCAAATATCTTGGATAATGCATTTCCTGATTCATCTTCTGATCCTGCACAAGCTTTAAACGACTCTCCGTCTGTAGAGCAATATATTACAAGAATTAATACGACAGGATATATTAGAGGAGATTTAAAATTGAATGATACTAATAAAATCGGGTATAATACTTTATTTGTAAACACAGGAACAGATAACTTATATGAGCAAGGAAGAAATGGTTTAGGATACGTTTTTGACCAGCAGCCTCAAGAAAGAGGGTCTTTTGTTAGAGATCAAAACTACAAACAAACAATCATGTTTGTAAATCAACTTACAGGAGAGCATCAACTTTCAGAAAACAATCAATTAAATTGGGCTGGTGGTTATAATTTTGTTTTAGCAGAAGAACCTAATCGTATTAGAAATGAAGCAATTATTTTAAACAATACGGAAGTTACCTTCGCGGATGTATCAGATTTTTCTCAAAGAAAGTCTACACAAAGAATTCAAGACAATGAGTTTAATGCATTTGTAGTTAATGAATATTCTTTTGGAAAAACAACAGTAGAAGAATATGATAAGCCAATGAAACTAAATGTAGGTTTAAACTTTAGAAATAAAGAAAGAGC
>TARA_B110000238_G_scaffold48512_1_pt1 | contig 11781 bp, 11 predicted proteins | sample TARA_B110000238 | Tara Oceans TARA_B110000238 (sample SAMEA4397569) | marine metagenome | biome: Polar Biome; feature: [SRF] surface water layer (ENVO:00010504); material: water (ENVO:00002006), including particulate matter (ENVO:01000060) such as... | depth 5 m | reverse complement strand
TAGTTGGCTTGATGACCAGCTCCTTTTACTAGATGATATGTAATGGTGTGATTATTATCGCAATCACCATATAAGAAGGAAGAAACTGAAAAATCACCCCATTTATGTTCAGTTTCAATTATACTACTTAGTTCACAATTTGAGTTTTCAACCCAATTTTCTGCACTTTTTTTAGCAGAAACAAATGTATGTCCCACCACTGAAGAACCTCCTTCAAAAGGAATTAAATCATCACTTGTTCCGTTAATTTGGTAAACAGATAAAGATCTTTTAGAATTTATTTTTGATATAACGTCAGATTGTTGACTAATTATTGGAGCAATTCCACTAAATAGTTTAGTTTCCTTTGCAACCTTATTAATAAATAAAGCACCGTTAGATATTCCTATTCCATAAGTTTTATTAAAATTCATAAGGTTAGAAGGAAGAGTATTGTTGATTAAATCTTCAACTATTTTATTCACAAAATCAATATCATCTGCCTTAGATTCTTCGTAGCCACAATTCCAACCTTTTAAATGACCATCAGGAAAAATTCCAATAAACTCTTCGTTATCAAACAAATTCTTAATTTCAATTGAATTATTATAAAAAATCATAAGCATTTCCCCCTGCCTCGTGAAAAAACATTACAATAGGATATTGAGATTTTGTGATTTTTTGTGGTAACCTAACCCAAAATTTTCTTTCAACATTTTTATCTAAAATACTTTGAACAATAGTTTTAGAGTAGACATAATTTACGACTGGTTTCATTTCATCATTATCAATTTCGGAGCAACCAAAAACAAAAGTAAATATTAATAAAGTAAATAATTTTATGTAATTCAATTTATATTTTAATTTATAAAATACTAAATATATAAAACACTACTTTAATTTTAAACTACTAACAAATAATTAATATTAGAATGTTTAATTTGTTACATTTATAACATTATTAAATAAATTTGTTAAATATGAAAGAAATTTTAGTTCTTGGTTTAGGAAAAGTTGGTTCATTGGTTGGTACTCTGTTAAGTGAAAATTATAATGTTAAAGGTTTAGATCAAAACAAACCCCACTACAATTACAAACTTCCTTTTAAAGTATTAAAGGAAGATGTTTCGGATATAAAAAAAATGAAAGAAATATTAAAAAGATTTGATGCTGTGGTATCGGCTCTTCCGTTTTTTTTAAATAAAGAAATTGCAAAATTAGCTCATGATCTTGATTTACATTACTTCGATTTAACAGAGGATGTTGAAACAACTAAATATGTTCAAGAGCTAAGCAAAACTTCTAATAAAATTATGGCTCCACAATGTGGTTTAGCACCAGGACTAATTGGAATAATCGGAAATGATTTAGCTATAAAATTTGATGAGCTTAGGGATATTGAACTTAGAGTGGGAGCTCTACCTAGGTATCCTAATGGTCAGCTTGCTTATTCATTTACATGGTCACCACATGGTGTTATAAATGAATACATAAATGATGCAGAAGTAATTCAAAATGGAGTAAAAAAAACTGTACCATCCTTGGATGGTTTTGAATATATAAATATTGAGGGACAGGAATTTGAAGCTTTCACAACATCTGGCGGCCTAGGAACTATGTGTGACACTTATGAAGGAAAACTAGACACATTAAATTATAAAACAATTAGATATCCTGGTCATGGAAAACTAATGAGATTTTTAATGTATGAGTTAATACTTAAAAATGACAAACCTCAACTTGAAAAAATATTAAGTAATGCAAAACCTCCAGTAGATGATGATGTTGTATATGTTTATGCTGTGGTTGAGGGATGGAAAAAAAAGAAAGTTTCTAGAAGTGAATATTTTAATGCATTTTATCCAATTGAAATCCAAGGAAAAAAATGGAGAGCAATTTCATGGACCACTGCAGCATCTTTAGTTTCTGTTATAGAAATGGTAGCAAATGGAAAACTTCCGAGTAAAGGTTTTATAAAACAAGAAGAAATTCCTTTCCAGGAATTTTTAAAAACTAATTCAGGTAAATTATTTTTAAAGTAACTTTAATTAATGAATTTTAAAGAAAAAAAAACTATTCATCTTATACTAGAATCTTTGTTTGAAACTTATTCAAATAGAGTGCCTGATGTAAAACAAATAACTAACGCCTTAGTTAAAAATAAAATAATTACAAATCAGAAAGACATAATTAATGATCATATAGCATTTAGAACAATGGGAGTTAAAAATCTTGGAATAAATTCTTTAGAAAAAATATTCTTACACCATGGTTATGTAAAAAGAGACAATTATTCGTTCAGATTAAAAAAACTAAATGCATATTGGTATTCACATGAAGAAAAAAATATGCCTAGAATATTTATAAGTGAATTAAAAGTAGATGAACTTTCAGAGGAATCAAAAAAAATAATAAACAAATATACTAATCAAGTTAAAAAAGATCCTGTAGATGAAATAAACCTTGATAATGTTAAAGAAGTTATTGGTTTCTTAAGCAACCCTTTATGGAGCTTACCATCACTAGTTGATTTCAATAATTTACTGAACGAAAGTGAATATGCCTCCTGGGTAATTTACAATAGATATTATTTAAATCATTACACCATTAGTGTTCATGAATTAAACACAAACTACAATACTTTAAAAAAGTTTAATAAGTTTTTGTATAAATTAAATATTAAATTAAATAATTCAGGTGGAGTTATTAAAAAAAGTAAAGACGGTTTATTACTTCAAAGTAGTACAATCGCAAATAAAGTTGAAGCTACATTTCTAGAAAATAAAACATCTCTAATCTCTGGAAGCTATGTTGAATTTGCGGAAAGAAGAGTACATCCAATATTTAAAAATATTCCTTTAAACAAAATAGAATCAAAGCATCGCAGAGATGGTTTTGAAGCCTCAAACGCTGACAAAATATTTGAAAGTACTTTCATTAAATAAACAGATATAATTATATGGAAAACATTAAAAAAATTGAAACTATTTTAAAAAAATTAAAAATTTCAAAAACTCAAAAGGGTTGTTCAACTGGTGGAGATTGGTTTGGATCAGGAAAATTGATTAATTCATATAGTCCTGTAGATGGGTCATTAATTGGTAAAATTCAGACAGGTAATAACAATGATTATGAAAAAGCAATTAAAGAAGCACAAAAAGCTTTTATAAGTTTCAGGAAAATACCTGCACCTGAAAGGGGAAATTTAGTTCGTTTATTAGGAAATAAAATTAGAAATAATAAAAGAGAATTAGGAGAACTAGTTTCATGGGAAATGGGTAAATCTTTACAAGAGGGATTAGGAGAAGTTCAAGAAATGATTGATATCTGTGACTTTGCTGTTGGTCTTTCAAGGCAACTGTATGGATTAACTATGCATTCTGAAAGACCAAATCACAGAATGTATGAGCAATATCATCCCCTTGGAACTGTTGGAATAATTTCAGCTTTCAATTTTCCTGTAGCGGTTTGGAGTTGGAATGTTGCTTTAGCTTGGGTTTGTGGAAATGTTTGTATTTGGAAACCTTCTGAAAAAACTCCTCTTTGCAGTATAGCTTGTCAAAATTTTATTTCTGAAGTTTTAAAAGAAAACAATGTACCCACTGGTGTTTCTTGTTTAATAAATGGTGATAAAAAAATTGGAGAATTAATGTCTGATGATTCAAGAATAAATCTTTTATCAGCAACTGGCTCTACTAAAATGGGGAAAGATGTAGCTAAAAGAGTTGGAGCTAGGCTTGGAAAAACCTTATTAGAACTTGGCGGAAATAATGCCGTTATTATAACACAAAATGCGGATATAAAACATGCTATAAGTAATATTGTCTTTGGAGCAGTTGGAACTTGTGGTCAACGTTGTACGTCAACAAGAAGAGTAATAATACACGAATCTTTAATAGAAAAAGTAAAAATAGAACTAAAAAAAGCCTACAAACAACTAAGAATAGGAAACCCTTTAGATGAAAGTAATCATATGGGTCCATTAATTGATCAAGATGCTGTAAACAACTATCAAATTGCACTAAAACAAATCATTAATGAGGGAGGTGAAATAATTGTTAATGGTGGAGTTTTAGAAGGTGAAAAATACTTAAGTAAAAACTATGTAAAACCTGTAATTGCAGAAATTAAAAACAACACAGATATAGTGCAAAAAGAAACTTTTGCTCCTATTTTGTATTTAATTAAATATAATGGAGATGTTGAAAATGCAATTAAAATAATGAATGATGTTAAACAAGGACTTTCCTCATCCATTCTAACTCGAGACTTAAAAGAGTCAGAAAAATTTCTTTCTTATTCTGGAAGTGACTGCGGAATAGCTAATGTCAATATTGGTACTTCAGGAGCTGAGATAGGAGGAGCTTTTGGAGGAGAAAAAGATACAGGTGGTGGAAGAGAAAGTGGGTCTGATGCATGGAAGGCATACATGAGAAGACAAACTAACACAATAAATTATTCTTCAGAAATTCCATTAGCACAAGGGATTAATTTTAATTTAGACTTATAAAATATCCTTTAAAAAAATTTTAAGGATATTATTTATTGAGTATTAAGTTTTCATTAATAACTACTAATTTTCGCTAACTTATCGAGATGATAATTAGAATCTCCTAAAATTCTTTGAACAACTCTCGCTCTTTTTAGAAAAAATCCAATATCAGCATCATCAGTTACTCCAATTCCTCCATGCATTTGTACAGCTTCATTACTAACAAGCTTAAAAATCATTCCTAATTTAGCTTTAGCCAAGCTAGCATTTTTAGAAAGGTTCGGATCATCTGAATCAATAGATTGAAGAGCTTTTAAAACTATAGACTTACACAACTCTATCTCTCCAAACATTAATGCTGAACGGTGTTGTAAGGCTTGAAACGAACCAATTTTTACACCAAACTGTTCTCTTTCTTTAAGGTATGACATTGTAGTTTCAAATGCTTCTTGAATACTACCTAACATTTCGGCAGCTAATCCTATTCTAGCTATATTAAAAGTTTTTTCTAATATTGAGTGACCATCTTCCTTTTCTGATAAAAAGTTATTTTTTTCAATTTTTACATTTTCAAAAGTTATATCGGAATAAGTTCTAGAGTCCATATGAACTTTATGATTATACTCAATTCCATTTGCATTAGAATCAACTAAAACCAATAAAGTATTCAATCCCTTTTCATCTTTTGCACTAACAATAAAATAATCAGAAATCTGTCCATCAATAACAAAATTCTTTTTTCCGTTTAACAAAAAATAATCTTGTTCTTTTGAAATTAAAGAATTTACAGATTCTGTGTTATGATGAATTCCTTCTTCGTGAGCTAAAGTCAAAAGTTTTGTTCCGTTCATGATTTCCTGGAACAACTTAGTTTTTAAATATTCATTCTTTGATAGAGAAATTAATGTTGAGGACAACAAAACAGTTGAAATAATTGGGGAAACAGTTAATTTTCTTCCCATTTCTTCTAAGACCTGACCTAATCCTACATACCCAAAATTTAAACCATTATATTTTTCTGGAATAGTTAAGGAAGTCCATCCCATTTCCACCATTTCCATCCATAGTTCTTTATCGTAAGTTTGATAATTATTATCTCTCAACTCTCTCATATTAGATAGAGGAGATTTTAAATCTAAAAATTCCTTAGTAGATTCTTTAAGCATTTTCTGCTCTTCATTAATTATTAATGCCATTTTTTATTTATTTAGAGGGAAGTCCCAAGATTCTTTTTGCAATTATATTTAATTGAATTTCATGGGTACCTCCTTCAATAGAGTTCCCTTTTGTTCTACAGAAAAAACGCGCTTGCTTTCCATTTTCTGATTCTTCACTATTCCATTCGCTAGAATTAAAACCATTAATACTTAATCTTAGCTCCTCTCTTTGAATATTCAACTCTGTTCCGTAATATTTAAAAAAAGAAGATGCTGCTCCAGAATTATTACCAGCTTTTTCTTCATCCATAGTCCTTTGAATAGTTAAATCAAAAATTTCTTCATTCATTTCGAATTCTGAAATTTTAGATCTTAAAACTGTATCAGAAAGAATTCCATTATTTTTAGAGATCACATTTATTGCTTCTTCTCTAATAAATTCTTTTTTATCAGTTTCTCCGATTCCACCTATCATTTGACGTTCATGGGTAAGTAAATACTTTGCAATAGTCCAGCCATCATTTAATGTCCCAACTAAATTTTCTTTTGGTACTTTTACTGAATCCAGAAAAGTCTCACAAAAGGGTGACTTTCCACTAATCAGTTTAATAGGTCTAGTAGAGACTCCCTTTGAAGCCATATCGATCAAAACAAAACTAATCCCGACATGTTTTGAACCACTAGAATTTGTTCTTACTAAACAAAAAATCCAATCTGCTTTTTCGGCATAAGAAGTCCAAACTTTAGAACCGGTAACTAAAAAATGATCTCCATTGTCTTCAGCTTTAGCTTGAAGATTAGCTAAATCACTTCCTGCATTTGGTTCACTGTAACCTTGACACCATCTTATTTTACCTTCGGCTATCAGTGGTAAATAATGAAGCTTTTGTTCTTCAGAAGCAAATTTCAACATTGCAGGTCCTAACATAGAAATACCAAAATTATAATGTGGTTTTCTACATCCAAGTCTACCCATTTCTTGATTTAATACATTATTTTTTTCAGAAGATAAACCACCTCCTCCATATTTAGCTTCCCAATACGGAACAATCCATTTTTTTTCAAGCATTCTTTCAAACCATACTTTTTGGTCTTCACTACTAAATTCTCCATTTCTTCCTCCCCAATATAATTGAGATGGATCTTTTGTGGGTTCTCTCATGCTTTGAGGACAATTGTCTTCTAACCATTTTCTAGTTTCTGTTCTGAAACTAGTTAAATCAACGTTAACTTTTGTTTGCATTACTTAATCTTTAATATTATTATTATTTTAATTTTTGAATATATTATTTCCCCAAAAAATCGGGCTTTCTTTTCTCAATGAAAGCGGTTACTCCTTCTTTTAAATCATGACTATTAAAAGCTGCTACTTGTTGTTCCGCCTCGTAGGCAATAGTATCATTTAAATTATTATCCATAGAATAAATCATGTCGAACTTTGCTATTCCAATAGCTACAGTTGGTCTAACCGAAAGATGGTGAGCCCATTTAATTGCATCACTTAAAATATTTTCTTTCTCAACAACTCTATTGGTCAAGCCTAGTTTCAAACATTCATCCCCTTGTACTTTTTCACCACTAATTGCTATTTCAAATGCTTTACTATAACCTACTTGTCTAGATAATAACCAACTAGCTCCTCCATCTGGACCAAGACCAATATTGACAAAAGCATAAAGCAAAGAACTTTCTTTACTCATCACCCTAAGGTCACATACCAAAGCAAAAGCAGCGCCAACTCCAGCAGCTGTACCATTTATGGCACCAATAATTGGTTTTTTTATTTCAAAAAAACGTTTCATTAATGGTTGATATTGTTCTATTATGTAATCTTTTCTTTGTTCAGCAGTAACTTCTTCCCCAAAAACTGACATATCAGCACCTGAACAAAAACCTTTACCATTTCCGGTCAATACTATTGCTCTGATATTTTCATTGTTTTCTACAACAGACAAACAATCATTTATGCCATCAACTAAATCCTGATTTACAGCATTATAACGTTCTGGTCGGTTTAAAGTAATTACTGCAATGTTTTTTTCTATTTCTAATAATACTGCATTTTTCATAATATTTTTTTATTCGTATCCCATTGCTAAAGTTTCAGCAACGCATACTGGTTTTTCCTGACCTTTAAGTTCAACTTTAATACCTAACTTATATTTTGCACCTCCAGGCTTAGATTCAAACTCCAATAAAGAAACTCTTCCTCTGACCATTCCTCCAGATGGAGTAGCGCTGGTAAATCTAACTCTATCCACACCATAATTTACCCCCATTTTAACACTACCAATAGTTACAGTATCATAAGAAAATCTTGAAGCTAAAGATAATATCATAAATCCATGTGCTATTGTGGTTTTATATGGTGACTCTTTTGCTGATTTTTCAGCATCAATGTGAATCCATTGTTCATCTTCTGTGATTTTAGCAAAAAGATTGATTTTTTCTTGAGTTATTTCAACCCAATTACTTATTCCTAATTCTTTACCAATACTTTTACCCATTTCTTCTAAATTTTCAAAATGAGTTTTATAAGCTTCATTATTTTCCATTATTTATTTTTTAAAATTTATTTTTTACATTGGCATAGCTCCTCCATTTGCATGAAGAGTTATTCCACTAACAAATCCAGATTCTTTAGATGCAAGAAATAAATATGCATGACCCATATCTTCTGGAGTTCCAATTCTTCCAACTGGTATCATTTTAATACCTGCTTTTATTATTTCTTCAGGCATACTATCTGACATTACAGATTTAACAAATCCAGGAGCAACAGCGTTAACAGTAATTCCATATTTACCAACTTCTTTACAGAGTGCTCTTGTAAATCCAGAGATTCCTGCTTTTGTAGCGCAATAATTTGTTTGACCAAAAGCACCAGCAGATCCATTTATGGAAGATGCAGAAACAATTCTTCCATATCCATTTTCTTTCATGTGAGGAATAACTGATTTAGTAACTACAAAAAGAGATTTAAGATTTACATTAATGACGGAGTCCCAATCCTCCTCAGACATTTTCAAAAATGACTTATCTCTAATAATACCTGCATTATTAATTAATACATCAATCTTTCCATGATTTTTAATTATTTCAATAATTGCAGAATCAACAGACTCTTGAGATGTTACATCAACTTTTTGAAAAAATATTTTTCCTCCTGATTTAGATATTTTTTCTGCAGTTTCTGTTCCATCTAAAATATCCCAAAGTAATACGGTTGCACCTTCACGGCAAAAAACCTCACAAATACCCTCTCCAATTCCTCTTGCTCCTCCAGTTACTATTGCTACCTGACCTTCTAATCTTTTCATTTTTTTGATTTAAGTTATTATTTAATTTATATAAGCTTATTTTTTTATACTATATAACTTCAAATAAACCTGCAGCACCCATTCCACCTCCGACACACATTGTTGATACCACATACTTAGCACCTCTTCTTTTACCCTCAATAAGGGCATGAGCTACCATTCTTGAACCACTCATTCCATAAGGATGACCAATTGAAATTGCTCCACCATTAACATTTAATAATTCATTAGGAATTTTTAAAATATCTCTACAGTATATTACTTGAACAGCAAAAGCTTCATTTAACTCCCAAAGTCCAATATCACTTACTTTTAAATTATGTTGTTTTAATAACTTTGGAACTGCATAAATTGGGCCAATACCCATTTCGTCAGGTTCACAACCTGCTACAGTAATTCCTCTGTAAATCCCCAGAGGAGTGACGTTTTGTTTTGCAGCCAAAGAAGATTCCATCAAAACACAGGCAGATGCCCCATCAGAAAGCTGACTGGCATTTCCAGCGGTAATTAAACCGCCTTCAACAACAGGCTTCAAAGAACTTAAGCCCTCGATGTTAGTGCTTGGTCTATTCCCCTCATCTTTTGACAACATTTTCTCAACTAAAGAAATTTCTTTTGTTTCTTTATTGTAAACTCCCATTGTAGTATTTACAGGGAAAATCTCATTGTCAAATTTTCCAGTTTCTTGAGCTTTAGCAGTTCTCATTTGACTATAATAAGAATATAAGTCTTGGTCTTCTCTTGATATTCCATATTTTTTACCAACAACTTCAGCAGTTTGCAACATTGGCATATAAATATGTTTATGTTTTGAAATTAAATTTTTATCGAGATAACGATCAATATTCATTTTTTCATTTTGAACTAAACTTATAGATTCCAAGCCTCCACCAACTACAACATCCATTCTATCAACAATGATTTGTTTAGCAGCAGTAGCGATAGCCATCATTCCAGAGGAACATTGTCTATCTATAGTCATTCCACTAACAGTTACAGGAAGTCCTGCGCTTAATGCACTATTTCTAGCTATATTCCCATGAGTTGTTCCTTGCTGAATTGCACAACCCATTATAACGTCATCAATTTTTTCTGGATCTATTCCTGATCTTTTAACAGCTTCCTCAATTGCCCAACCTGCCATTCTAGGGGCATTAGTATTGTTAAAAGTTCCACGATAAGCTTTTCCTATTGGGGTCCTTGCGGTTGATACAATTAATGCTTCTCTCATTTTGAAATTATTTTACTTTTAAAATTAATTTTCCTTTTTTGTCGCCATTAAATAACTTCTTGAAAATTTCATAAAAATTTTCTATTCCAGAATAAACGTCCTCTTTTGATTTTAATTTCCCTTGTTCTATCCAAATTTTCATTTGATTTACTGCTATGGCATATTTATTTGAATAATCAAAAACAACCATACCAGTCATGGTAGCTCTGTTGACCAATAAAGAAAGATAATTCTTTGGTCCGTTTACTGCAGTCTCATTGTATTGAGAGATTGCTCCACAAACTACTATTCTAGCATTTTTATTAATAAAAATTAAAGCTGCATCCAAAATATCCCCTCCTACATTATCAAAATAAACATCAATTCCATTTAGGCATTCCCTTTTAATTCCTCTTGTTACACTTTCATTTTTGTAATCTATACAACCATCAAACCCTAAATCATTAATGACATAATCACATTTATCTTTTCCTCCGGCGATTCCAATAACTTTACATCCTTTTATTTTGGCTATTTGTCCCACAATACTCCCTACTGCACCAGCTGCTGCTGAAACTAAAACAGTATCACCTTCTTTGATTTTTCCGACTTCTAAAATACCAAAATATGCTGTCATTCCAGGCATGCCTAGGGTTCCTATAAATACAGGTAAATCTATATTACCTGGACTTATTTTAAAAAAACCTTTTCCGTTATTTATTGAATATTGTTGAACTCCGGCCCAACCAGAAACGATATCTCCTTTAGAAAATTTAGAATTCTTTGATTCTAAAACCTTTCCAATGGAACCGGCTCTCATTACCTCACCAATTTTAACAGGCTCTATGTAAGATCTAGTTTCATTTAACCATCCCCTCATTGCTGGATCAAAAGAAATATAATGGTTTTCAATTAAGATTTCATTTTCGTTTAATGGAGACAGGATTTCTTCATCAAGTTTCCAGGTATCTTCACTAGGAAAACCTAAAGGTCTCTTTATTAATCTGATAAGTTTATTTTTAATTTTCATAATTGACTCAAAAGTATTTAAATTTACTATGCATGCATAACAATTTGTTAAAAAATTAATAACTTAATTCCATTTTGGTTTTCTTTTTTCTTTGAAAGCTTTTATTCCCTCTTTAGCATCTTCTGATTGTAAAACTTTTTCTAACATTTTTGATAAATATTCATGATTTAGTTCACTGGAACTAATATTGTCCGAAGCTTCTAAACCCAACCTTATAGCGCTTGGAGAGTTAGAAACCACATCTTTTAACCAGTTTTGAACAGTGTTAATTAAATCACTTTTTTCAACAACTTGAGAAACTAGTCCCCATTTTTTTGCAATTTCTACATCTAAATTATATCCTCTTATGCACCAATCCATTATATTTCTTATAGAAATTACTTTTGATAGAGATTCCATTACTTGCATTGGAAAAATACCACGCTTAACTTCTGGAAGACCTAAAACTATATTTTTTTTAGCTACCACATAATTACATCCTGCGACTATTAAAAATCCTCCAGCATATACATCACCCTCCAATTGACAAATTTTTGGTTTATAAAGTTTATTAAATAATTCTCCAATCAAAACTTTTGAATTGGCTTTAGGAA
>TARA_B110000238_G_scaffold87910_1_pt1 | contig 11827 bp, 8 predicted proteins | sample TARA_B110000238 | Tara Oceans TARA_B110000238 (sample SAMEA4397569) | marine metagenome | biome: Polar Biome; feature: [SRF] surface water layer (ENVO:00010504); material: water (ENVO:00002006), including particulate matter (ENVO:01000060) such as... | depth 5 m | reverse complement strand
ACCATTGCAGGGTTTAACACGAAACTATTGGCTAAAAATTGAGAGAAGTGAACATCCTGGGCACAAGAATTTACTGCAAAGGATAATATCATTATTAAGGTAATGATTCTCATCTAATAAGCGTAATATTTCCCTTTTTAAAGAGCATTTTTTTATCCACACATTTAAGTTGTAAATAAAAATCGAATACCTGAGGGTTAAGTTTTTTACCATGGAAAGTACCATCCCACTTTATACTCTTATCCGTTGCTGCAAATACTTTTTGACCCAAGCGATTAAATATTTCAATTTTTAAATCAATAACTACCCCATCCTTATCTATAATAAAATAAGTGTCGTTTACTCCGTCTTCATTTGGGCTAAATGCGGTTGGTACTGTAACCCCATATTCATCGCAAAATACATCAAGCACCTCAATACAAACGCTATCCAAAATACTACAGTTATAGGAATTAAACAACTGAACAGTATAACACTCGCTTTGTACGGGCTCAATCAATACTGTATTGGATGTACTAGTAAAGTTATACCAAATAAAACTATCATCAGTCTTAATATTTAAATAAGCTGATTCCCCTCTAAAAACCGTATACCTATCCAGCCATAAAGAGTCAATAATAGGATTATCGTTAATTTTAATAAAGATGGAGTCTTTTAAAACACACCCATCTGTATTCTTAGCCTCTACACTATACCAGACTGAAGTATCTGTATAGCTAATAATACTTGAGGAATCAGCATTGTAAGTTATTGCTAATGGCTCCCATAAATAAGAATTTATTGCCACACTAGGCATTAGATTTTCAACTAACAAAAAGATACTGTCACCATGACACAAATCAATTTCTCCTGTCAAATTAAAATTAATGCTTTGTGCAGTAACCCGAACACTATCCACCTGTTCACAGATACCATCAGTAACTTTAACATAAAATTGGGCAATACTTGCCACTGTCAAATTATCAGTAAGGCTTAGTGTATCAGTAAAATTAATATTGGAAGACCAGAGTATGTTAGTTGCACCGTTATAAATCGCTTGGAATGTTATCGGGGCATTACAGTAAGAAGTATCCTCACCAGCATCTAATGAAAAATTAGGTATAATTATATTTTGTGTTAAGGTGTCCACACAGCTTCCATTTGATACAAGCAATTGATAAGTTGTATTAGTTGATGAGCTGCAAAAAGGATTAGAAACATTGGAGCTACTTAAATCAGTTGCAGGAAGCCAAAAATAGGATATTGTTGGGTCGTTAACAGGAAGTAAGCCAATTTGAATTAGGTCATTTTTACATTTTACAATACTTGTAATCGTATCAGAAGAATTCGCTAATATATACACCTGTTTTGTTATCGTATCCGATACATTACAAGCTCCTGGAGAAGTTGCAATTAAGGTAACAATATAATTGCCTGCTTGAGCGTAATTATGAATTGGATTTTTCAGACTAGAACTTATACCGTCACCAAAATTCCATTGGTAATTGATATTTGTGTTTGAAGTGCTTAAATTCTGGAAATTGATATTCGTATCGCAACCAACCCAAGAAGCACTAAAGTCAGCTATTACCATAGGAAAATCAAAGTTAAATTTAAAGACTGCATTATTACAGTTACTACTATTATTAGTTACAGAAACTGATCCAGGATTTGGTTCAATTGGGAAATCTGAATTTCCTCCACATCCTGCACAAACGGATTGATAAATAATTCCTTTTTTATCAAATCGACTTGTTCCTCCATCCACATGTTCAGCGCTTTGACTTCCTCCAAAATATGTAGCATAAACCATGCTGGTTAAAGCATCATCAACTACCATTAAATAAAAATCATTTCCGTCAGTAGTCGTTTGAAAAGCAGCAGGACTTACTGGTAAGTTAAGTGTTGACAATGGCCCTCCTAAATTTGACCCCCATCCTGAAAGATAAATCTTGTCGCAAACATCAACCAAAAAAGCAGTTGGAGAAATATCTGGGCTTCCCTTACCTGTCCCTAAAACAGTAGCTCTTATAATACTTGATAAATCCTTAGTAAATACTGCAATAAATTGACCTGCTCCACTTTCAAAATAAGTTGCATTCTGGACCAAGGTTGAAGCACTAGCTTTTGTTTGACCAAACAAATAAACTGCATCTGTACTGCCAATTTCCACAAAATAAGATTGATCATATGCAGTAGAACCATACAAAGAAGAATAAAGAATCTGATCTCCACTTGCACTAATTAAACTTATAAAAGCATCTGCCTTTAAAGTGTCCTGATGAAGTGTTTGGTGGGCACTAGGTGTTGTTGGGAAACTAGCAGATGTCGTTCCTCCCGTCACATAAATATTGTCATCTTTATCTAATGCTAGCGAATAAATAGCATCATCAATATTACCCCCTAAATAGGAACTCCAAATTATCGAAGAAAGCTGATTATCCATCTTAACAATACAACCTTCTTGACCTCCTTTATTTATATTCTGGAAACCACCAACAATTGGAAAATCAGTAGACCGCGTACAAGTAGCAATGTAGATGTTATTATTCTGATCAATATCAATTTCGCCGCGAACCTCATCAGCATAATTAAACTTTAACTTCGCTGCTGTATTCAATCCATCATTATCTGATCCTCCTAAAAAAGTGGAGGCTAATAAATTCCCTCCATTAGTATTTAATCTTGATACAAAAATATCAGATCCATCTGGGAAACTAACACCAATTCCTGAAGGGGAAAAACCCGGACCACCATTAAAATTTGGCTGATATGACGAATTTGTAGTTGGGAAATCAGAAGAACCAGTTGTCCCAAAAATAAATAATTCATCAGCACTATTCACAATCATGCTATGAGGCAACTCATCTTTGGTTCCGCCCAAATAAGTAGAATAAATTCTGATGGTTCCACTAGTGTCATACTTAGTTATTGCTACATCAGTACCTCCAATAGCATTGGCATAGTTAAGTTGGTAAGCCCCTAAAGTAGTTGGGTATCCTGCTCCAAAAGAAGTGCTTCCACTGTATAAGAAACCAAAATTATCATATGTAGCTGTATATCCGAAATTGTCTGTTGTAGAGCCGGAATATGTAGAGAAATCCAAAACGGGGTCAATTACTAAAGGATAATTTCTATTATAATCATTTGGGAAATCAAACGAAAGCACATTCCTTTTTAAACTATAAATACACGCCACTTCAACTTCAGTCCCTTCAATAATTTGGTAAGCATAAGGGCGATATTCAACAATACTATTTACACTTGTGCTGACAAGCAAGTTTCCGTTAATAATTTTAATATCAGTATGCCCTTGATACCGCAATTTGATTGATTTTTCATTAGCCAATTTGTCAAGATAAAGCTCGTACTTTAACTTATTATCACTAACAAATAAACACAAATTAACACCTTTATAAATATTTTTTTGGATTTGACGCTTATAAGATTTAACTCCAGATGCCCAAGATAACTTATCACCTAAATAATAGTTTTCAAAAAAACTACTTTCCTCCTCCAACTCAATATCAGCATCAATATTTGCATTAATAAACGAAACAGAATAAGCATGCGCATCAACTCCAATGTTAGTTGCTGAACCATCATGTATATCCGCAAGTTGCTTTCCGTTATAAAAAGCATAAGTAAGTTTTGCCCATTCAACATATAAAGCGCCAGAAGGAAGGTTTGTTTTTGAGATTACAGCTTTTGGAAATTGACCTTTATTTTCAATAAATGTGTTTTGTGAATTTGCAAGAAAAAAGAACATAACAAACAGTATACTAAGCAACTTCTTTAAAATACTTTTTTTAGATTTTATCATCTTATCTAATTCATCAGAATTTGCATTAAACTATCTTTAGCTAACATGTACGCTTCTCTATTTACCTTTTTAATGGGATCTCCTGGAGGAAGTTTTTGTTTAAACGGATCTACCTGCCTATCATTTTTCCAGAACCGATAACAAACATGAGGTCCTGTTGCTAAACCGGTACTTCCTACGTAACCGATAATATCTCCTTGTTTCACATATACTCCTTTTCTTATTCCAGGTTTTATTTTTGACATATGTAAATACTGAGTTGTATAGGTTCCATTATGTCTTACTTTTACATAATTACCATTATTCTTAGTGTAAGTTGCCGCAATAATTGTTCCGTTTGCAGTTGACCAAATAGGAGTGCCTCTTTCTGCCGCATAATCAGTTCCGAAATGACCTTTCCACCTTCCTGTTACCGGATGTTTTCTTCTTTTACTATAACGTGAGGAAATACGCTTGTAGTCTACAGGTGCCATTAGAAATGCCTTGCGTAAGGTTTTGCCTTTTTCATCATAATAATCACCAAAATTCTCATTTTCTCTATAATAAAAAGAATAAAAATTTTGCCCTTTATGCGTGAACTCTGCAGCCAATAACCTGCCAATACCAATATACTCCCCGTCAATATACTTATCCTCATAATAAACCCTAAAAGCATCATTTTTCTGAATCTTAAAAAAATCAATTGTCCAGGCATAAATTGTTGAAAGTTCAGCTGTCAATTTAGGACTTAACTTTTGTTCTTCCATAGTTAACCATAGGGATGATTTTATCATCCCGGAAGCGGTTTTTAATTTAACAACTACTGGTTTTTTACCTCTATAAACATCTATTTTTCCTCTTAAATCAAAAACAACGTAATTAACTGCATCAATTTCGTAAATAAAATATTTTGCCTTTTTAGTAGAATCAGAAGCACAAATAACTGTATATCTTTTACCTGTATTTACTCGTCTGACATCAAATATTCCTTTTGACTTTTGAACAATTTTATTAATTTCAAGATGATCAATGTGATTTAAGTAAAGAATCTCTCCCATAGTTTGCCCGCTTTTAACGAAACCTTTAGTAACATTAAATGAGTCTACAAGGATATTGTATTCATAAGAAGGCTCAACTACTTCCGCAAAAACCTCCAACTTCTCTATCACTTTTTTATCTTTATTTATGTTGGCTAACATAAACAGCAATGCAGTTCCCATTACTAGTATTCCAAACCATTTTTTCATCCTGCTAATTTAATCTTTAAATTTTTCTGGAGTAATAATTATTCTTCAATTATTGACAAAGGATATTTAACATGTTTACAGTCTTCCAAGACTACTTTTATTAAGCCTGCCCATATCTTAGTTTCTACTCTTAAAAGCAAATGATTTTTATCATCAGTGATCCATATTTTCATTTCTTCTCCATCTTCAAAAACCCTACCCTCTTGCATTTTTGGCTTAAAAACCATACAATCAACTTTACCCCATTTAGTGTCTACAATTTCATTCTTTAAGTACTTAATCTCAAGAAAATAATTTTCATCATCCATAAAAATAGGAACAAAAAAAGACCCCCCATTTAAAACAATGTCTTTTTTAAAAGTTCTAGAATAAAAGAATGCCGACAACATATCTTGTGTTTGACTAGTAATATCGAATATACTATCATTGGTAACTACATTTGTATTTTTATGGTTGAATTTATAATGTTGATGTATCACATGACCCCCCTCTCTTACGTCCCTATTAAATACAAGTGGAAGAAGGCTTGAGGTGTCAATAAATGTTTCGTACACATCTCTAACCTTAAAAATCCAATCAAAGAAAGGAGCCGTCCTTCCTTTTCCGATAATATGAAAACTTGGCTTATTATTTATAGATATAATTTCTTTAACCTCCAATTCGGCAAACCCAACATTAATTGCTCCAAAAGATATGTTATATTTGGCGTGCTCACCGACATCATAAGGTAAGTTTCTTTGTGAAAAAGCTGAACTAGATAAAAAAATAAAAGCTATGAATAAGAATAATCGCATAGAACAAAGATATTAATTATCATTCTTTATTCAAATATTTAGAAAATGCTAATAAATTAGCTTCTTTAAAATTATCAGCCATTATGTGTAGTCCTATTGACATCCCGTTGGAATGATTTTGAATAGGAATAGAAATAGCAGGGTTTCCAGCAAGATTTGCTTGTGCGGTAAAAATATCTTCCAAATACATTACTGTTGGATCAGTCTGTTTTGTTCCTATTACAAAAGGAGTATGAGGGGTAGTTGGTGAGATTACGAAGTCATAATTTTTAAACATCTCTTTCGTTTCGTCTTGAATTAAGCGTCTAATTTTTTGTGCTTTAGTGAAATAAGCGTCATGATATCCTGCACTCAAGACAAAAGTGCCTAACATAATTCTTCTTTTAACCTCCTCACCAAAACCTTCAGTTCTACTATTTACATAAGTGCTTTCAAGATTAGTAATATTTTCGCTTCTATAACCATAGTGGATGCCATCAAAACGAGCTAAATTAGATGATGCTTCAGCTGTTGTAATTACATAATAGGTAGGTACCAAATAATCTAAATAAGAAAATGAAATTGGCTCAACTATATGGCCTTTTTCTTTTAATTCTTCAATTTTATTCTCGATAACTTGCCTTATCTCTGGATCTAAACCTTTGCTATCTAAGCATTCTTTTATGTAAGCAATACGCTTTGGACTATTACACATTAAAGATTTGGTATATTGTTCAACCTTTCTTGAAGAAACCGTGCTATCAAATTCATCTTCACCAGCAATAACTTCAAGTAGTAAGGCTGAATCCTGAACTGTATTTGTTAAGGGCCCTATCTGATCAAATGAAGATGCGTATGCAATTAATCCATAACGAGAGACTCGGGAATACGTAGGTTTTAAACCAACAATACCACAAAATGCAGCAGGCTGTCTAATTGAGCCGCCAGTGTCGCTCCCTAGTGAGGCTAAGCAAAGCCCTGCTGCAACTGCTGCAGCTGAACCACCTGAGCTTCCTCCAGCTACTTTTGTGTTATCTAATGGGTTTTTTACAGTTCCATATATCGAGTTCTCATTAGCTGATCCCATTGCAAATTCATCACAATTTAGTCTGCCAATGATTATCGCATCTTCCGCTAATAATCTATCAATAACCGTTGCGCTAAATAAAGATTCAAAACCATCTAATATTTTTGAAGAAGCAGAAACTTTATGTCCCTTGTAGCAAAGGTTATCTTTTATTCCAATAACCATTCCAGCCAATTTACCAGCCGTACCTAATTCTAACTTTTTATCTATAATTAAAGCCTGCTCCAAAGCCTCATCAGTATACACCTCAATAAAAGCATTTATTTGATTATGTTCTTCAATTTTCTGAAGATACGAATTGGTTATTTCAAAACAAGTAGTTAATTTGTTTGAAAGTGCATGTTGGACTTGTTTAAAGGAGCGGAAAGTTGTCAAATTAAATAAATTTAGTCTTCCTTGTTTTCTTTAGACTCGTTTTTTCCCTTTTTAAATTCACTAATCCCTTTACCAAGCCCCTTCATTAATTCTGGAATTTTTTTTCCACCGAATAATAGTAAAACAGCAAGAGCTATCAAAATTATTTCTGGCCCACCAAAAGAAAATAGTAACACTAATAAATTCATAATTATTTATTTTAATTAATATGCAAATCTATGCATTTTGATTTAATAAGCCTTAAATAACCACTTAGAAGGATCTTGCTTATCATAACCCTTCCAAATTTCAAAATGAAGTTCTGTTTTGCCTTCTATTTCTTGTGTGAAAACCACTCCCAACTTCTCCTTTGCAAGCAGTTTGTCACCAACTTTCACACTAACCTCTTTTAAACCTGAATAGACGCTAAAATACTCTCCATGATTTAGCAAAATTGCTTTTCCCTCACCTCTAATAAAGAATATTCTGCTAACGGTTCCATCAAAAACAGCCCGAATATTCATATTCACATCTGTAGCAATATCAATTCCGTTATTAAATGTTTCGATTCCATAAAAAACAGTATGATTTTGTTTTCCATATCCTTGAATAATTACTCCCTTTTCTAATGGCCAAGGTAATTTACCTTTATTATTATTAAACTCTGATGACAAGGCCATTGCTTCTGGGGTAAGTGCAAAGCCCTTATTTTTCTTTTCAGCCTCATACCTTGCCTTACGAATTTCTTCAGTAATTATCTTGCGAATTTCGCTATCTAAAGCTTCTGCTCTTTTTTGTTTATCCTTTAATTGTTTCTTAAATACTTTTTCGGATTTACTTAATTTTCTAACTAAATCTTGCTTTTCTTTTTGCGTGTCAGCAATAGAGTTTAGTTCTTGTTTTTTTTCATCAATTAAATTTATTTTTGAGGCCGACTCCAAAACAAGTTGGTTATTTTTATTTATCAACACATCCTCCTTAACGGCTAATTTTTTTTGACTTACAATAATTTTATTTATCTGATTTTTACGAAAAGCGGTATATTGTTTTAAATAAATTATTCGCTTGTAAGCCTGATTAAAATCCTCGGCAGAAATAATAAACATCAAATCATTATGATTTCCCTTCTCTTTAGAGCAAGCATAAATCATCTTAGCGTATTCGCTTTTTAATAAGACTAGTTCTTGCTGTTCATCAATAATTGATTTCTGAGTTTCAATAATAGTGCGTTCAGTTTTTCTAATTTGCTTAATCAATAAACTTATCTCAATATTTAAGGTATTCAATAAGCTTTCCTTATTGCTAATTTGCTTTTCCAAAACCCGCAAATAACTTAAGGATTTTCTTTTATTTGCTTCAGTTTTATTTAATAAATCAGTAGTGTAATTTATTTCTTTTTCAATATTTGATTTTTGTTTTTTAAGCTCTTCTTTAGTTTGCGAAAAAACTGAAAAACTCAGGAAAAACACAAAAAAAAATAAGATGTATTTATTCTGCCTGAACATAAGAAATTGGTATTTTAAAAGGCGTTTGTTGTTGCTGGTCAAAAACTACTTTTGAATAGTTTAGTTTTATATTAAATGCATTTTGAAAAGATGATTTTACTGTAATTTCTAACTGCTCAGGAAAATCATTCTCAAAACTAAAATTACTATAGGTATATATTAAACTATTACCTTCATCAACCAGAACTCCCTTCCTAATCCTATAGAAATTAGAAACAGTATACATATAGTCTTTTGTGGTTAACTGGAAGTCATCATTCTCTTTATTAAAAAAATATTTCTTCTCTTCAATTTTAGGTGTAGCTGTTATAATTTCTTGTATTTCATTAAAAGTAATATTTTTTTTAAATAATTCGGAAATATTAGTAATTGGTTTTATAAAATAAGTCTTGTTTGTGCGATTAATATAGTATATCGAGTCCCTAGTTATTACCGCTCTGAATAGTTCAATGCCAAAAGGTGCAGTAACTGAGGCCCAAATAAGACTGTCCTTTCTAACCCTAATTGAAATTCCTAATGAAACTTCATTATCGCCTTCAAGTATCAATCTCACCATTCCTTTTAGCGCTAATCTTTCAGAAGATCTATTGATTGAATTTACTCTTTTAATTAATTCTTTTGCATTTACTGGAGGTACAGAAAAAGCAACCTCAGCAATATTTTTTGTGACACATGATGATGCAAACACAATAAAAAATAAATATAGCACTAGTCTATTCATACAGTTTTCCTTCTACTATTTTTTTATTTAAAAACTTACTTGCTTCACCTAATTTTTTTGCTTTCTCCCATTCTAAAATCGCATCTTTAACATTGCCCAATTGATATAAGATATCACCATAATGCTCTACAACAACAGCACTCATATCGCTGCCGTTAGCTAATGATTTCTGCATCCAAATTTTTGCTTGCTCATAATCTGCTAGCTTATATAAAATCCAAGCATAAGTATCTTGATAAGTGCCATTACCTTGCTCCAATTCATTGCACTTGAATGACATTTTTTTTGCTTTCTCTAAATTTACTTTTCTAACGGAAAGGTAATATGCGTAATTATTAAGAATTAAAACATTATTAGAGTCAATTGCAAGTGACTTTTCATAATACTCGTCAGATAATTTATGCTCTTGAGTCGCATGATAAGAATCAGCCAGTGAAGAATAAAACTCAAGTAATAGCACTCTATTATCCAAAACAAATTCAACTCCCATTTTTAAAGAGCTAATAGCTTCATTGTAGTTTTTAAACCATTTATTAGCAACTCCATTAAAATAATAAAATAAGGGATCTGTTGAAAAATAGGCAAGTGCCTCTTCGCTTGTTTTAAGCATTCCCTCAAAATCACTCTGCTCTGCCTGAATAAACAATACCTGACTCCACACCTGACTTTCAGTTTTGCTTTTTTCCAAAACAATTAAATACTGATCTTTGGCTTCATTTAAACGACTATCAGCGTATAATATATCGGCATAAAGAGCGTTAGGTTTTACATCATTAGGATGCGACTGCATTAATATTTCTACTAAGGTATAAGCCTGATCTCTCATAATGTCATTTACAGAAAGCAATTGAAAATAAGACAAAAGAATTCTTGCCTTAATATCTATACCCAATGTTATACTTTTAAAAGCTAATTTTAACTCTTCAAAAGATTTTGTATTATCTCCTTGATCTCTATAATAGTCGGCTAAAGTTAAATGAATCCGCCCATTTTCAGGTGCAATAATTGCTAGTTGTTTAAAAATAGTAAATGCTTTTTCTTTTTCATCATTCAACAAATATACTTCTGATAAAATCTCTAAAACCTCAATATCATTTGGAAATTTATCTAGCAAATTCTGTAACTCCTTTATTGCGTATTTCATTTTTTCCAATTGCATGTACAGCTTATGTTTCTGCATGGAAATCATCTTGTCAACTCCCTGAATTATCTCTAAATTATCGTAAACTTCGATCGCTTTCAGAAAATTATTATCGTAAATATACATATCGGCCAGCAAAAAAAATAATTCCTTATTTCCAGGCTCTTTAAGTAATAACTTCTTATACTCAACTGATGCTGACTTAAAATCTTGATTAGCAAACAAAACTTCTGCATAGCTAAGCTGATACCATCTGTTATCTGGATCGAGTTCTGTTGCGATTGTTATTTGTTCAACTGCTAAATTAAAATTCCCTAAAGCCTTATTTATTATTGCTGACTCATAAAAAAGAACCGCCTGTTTGTCGTCAATTTTTATGCATTTTTGAAGCTGTTCTAAAGCCTCTTCATAATTCTCTATAGATTTAGCTTTTAAGGCTGAAAAAAAGTGATTATTAAACAAAAAATTATTCTTATCAATAATCTGCTTAGCCTGTTTATTCTTTTTACTTTTAACTTCTGGGTAGTATGATTTCCATTGTGCAAAAGCCTGCACATTTAAAAGACACAATAAAATTATTATTCCCTTTTTATTCATTTATTTAACCTCTGAAAAATCACCAATACTTACTTCTTGCTGAATGTTATTTCCATTAAAACTCACTTTATTTCCTATCATCGAATTATTCAATTTTGCATCAACAATTGAACTTTCATTTTGAATTATTGTTTTACTAATGACGCTATTACTAACAACACTATTGTTGCCAACAGCGACATGAGGCCCTATTATAGTATCCTTAATCACAGCGTTATCTCCTATAAAACAAGGTTTAATAATCTCAGAGTTCTCAACTAATGCGGTAGCTGAAATTATATTTCCATTATGCTCTAATACTCTTTCATTTGTGTAAACGGTTGCGTCTTTATTACCACAATCCAGCCATTCATTTACTTTTCCAGGAGAAAATTTAATACCTTTATTTTTCATGTTCTCCAAGGCATTTGTTAACTGATACTCCCCTTTATCCTTAATATCATTATCTAACAAATATTGTAATTCATTTTTCAAATATTCACCGTCATTAAAATAATAGATTCCAATAATTGCCAAGTCAGAAACAAAAGTTTCTGGCTTTTCTACAAAGTCAGTGATTATGTTTTCTTCATTAAGTTTTACTACTCCAAATGCTGATGGATCATCGATTTGACTCACCCA
>TARA_B110000238_G_scaffold62866_1_pt1 | contig 11842 bp, 16 predicted proteins | sample TARA_B110000238 | Tara Oceans TARA_B110000238 (sample SAMEA4397569) | marine metagenome | biome: Polar Biome; feature: [SRF] surface water layer (ENVO:00010504); material: water (ENVO:00002006), including particulate matter (ENVO:01000060) such as... | depth 5 m | reverse complement strand
AGAAACAACCACAGAAGTAACTGCAGAAATGGCAACAACAGCTATTTCATTTGGTGTTAGAGGAAATTGCGGAATGTGTAAAACCACCATAGAAGAGTCAGTAAATGGGGTTGAAGGTATTTCTAAAGCCACTTGGGATAAAGATAAAAAGAAAATAGCTGTTTCTTTTGATGCTACAAAAACGGATGCAATGACAATTCATAAAGCAATTGCAACCTCTGGTTATGACACCGAAAAAATGGCTGGTAATAAAGAAGCTTATGAAAATTTACCAGGTTGCTGCAAATATAATCATGATATGGAAATGAATATCCAATAACCAATTATTTTTAAATTATCTTGAACAAAATTGGTGCAGGTAATTTTTCATTTAAAAGAATGATAATAGAAAACACAAAGAAGCAAACGAACCAATGCACGTCTTTACAGGAATAAAACCAAAGGTTTTAAAAAAGTTGATCAGTGTGTGTTTTTTATAGACGGTAAAAATTATTTCAATGAACTAGCAATAAACTTGTTATCCTTTTATTTTTGATTCCAATAAAAAATTAACGCAACTTTTGTTTAACATAAAATCAAAATAGTTAAACAATTCGTACCTTTGTTGAAATAACAAGCTTTACCTCACATGAAATATTTTAATATTAATGACATTGATAGTTTAGATAAAATCTTTAGAATAAACTTAATAAACAGTTGCTCTGGTTTTAAGTCAGCAAATTTATTAGGAAGTATTTCTGCAGAAGGCAATACAAATCTTGCTGTTTTTAGTTCGGTAACGCACTTAGGTTCAAATCCACCAACTTTGGGTTTTATATTAAGACCCACAACGGTTCCTAGAGATACGTACAAAAATATAAGAGATACTGGTGTTTTTACCATCAATCATATTTTTGAAGATATTATTGAAGAAGCGCATCACACCTCAGCAAAATATCCAGGTGATGTTTCGGAATTCGATATAACTGGTCTGGAAGCAGAATTTAAAGAAGCTTGTATCGCTCCTTTTGTAAAAAATTCTCCTGTGCAAATGGAAATGAAATATGTGGAGGAAGTATATATTAAATCGAATGACGTTTTAATGATTGTGGCACAAATTGAAAAATTATTTGTGAATGAAAAATTAATTCACAAAGACGGATTTATAGATTTGTCAGCAGGAAAAGTAGTATCGATAAATGGATTAGATGGTTATGCCGTTCCAAAACTAAAAGAAAGATTCGGATACCAAAGACCAAAAAAATAAATAAGAAATGAAAATATTAGTTACAGGTGCAACAGGGTACATTGGCAAAAGGTTAATACCACTATTAATCAATGATGGTCATGTAGTTGTTTGTCCTGTAAGAGACGTGAAAAGAGCAGAAAGTTACTTTAGAGAAGAACAAAATATTATTTTAATTGAAGCCGATTTTTTACAGGCAGGTTCCTTAAACGATATTCCTAAAGACATAGAAGTTGCTTATTATTTAATACACTCCATGTCTAATTCTGCCAAAGAATTTCATATTCTTGAAGAAAAATGCGCTTTTAATTTTAAACGGTTTGCAGAAAACACGGAATTAAAACAAGTTATCTATTTAAGTGGAATTACAAACGACACTAAACTCTCTAAACATTTATTATCCCGTAAAAATGTTGAGAAAACATTAAGTTCTAGCAAATATGCCTTAACAACTTTTAAAGCGGGAATCATTGTTGGTTCAGGAAGTTCTTCTTTTGAAATTATTAGAGATATTGTAGAAAAGTTACCCGTAATGATAGCCCCAAAATGGCTCAACACGAAAACGCAACCATTAGGTATTAGGGATGTTTTAACCTTTTTACACAAAGCCTTATCTAACGAACAATTGTATAACACTTCTTATGATGTTTTTGGTCCAGAAATTATGACTTACAAAGAAATGTTATTAGAATTTGCAGAGTTTAGAAAGCTAAAAAGAACCATTAGGATAGTGCCCGTAATGACGCCAAAATTATCTTCTTACTGGCTTTATTTTGTAACCTCAACCTCTTATAAATTAGCCGCTACTTTAGTAAATTCTATGGGTGTAGAAGTAATTGGAAACAAAAGCAACATCAATAAAATTTTAGACATTACACCAATGTCTTACAAGAAAGCGCTAGAATTGGCGTTCAAAAAAATAGAACAAAATAGTATCATTTCTAGTTGGAAAGATTCCTACATAAGCAGCGGCAAGCTGCATGGTTTCGTAGACCAATTTATAAATGTGCCAGAATATGGCTGCTTTAGAGATTTTAAACAAAGAAAAGTAAAAAACAGAAAAATAGTTCTTGATAGAATTTGGGCTATTGGTGGAGAAACTGGTTGGTATTATGGTACTTTTCTTTGGAAAATTCGAGGGTTTTTAGATCAATTTTATGGAGGCGCAGGTTTGCGAAGAGGAAGAAGACATCCTACGGAATTAAATGTTGGGGATGCTTTAGATTTTTGGCGTGTTATTTTTGCCGACAAAGAAAAAGGCAGGTTGTTATTATATGCAGAAATGATCATGCCAGGAGAAGCTTGGTTAGAGTTTAAGGTTAAAGATGGAGTGCTTTATCAAACAGCCACTTTTAGACCTCGCGGTTTAGCCGGTCGGTTATATTGGTATGCTGTGATGCCTTTTCATTGGTTTGTTTTTAATGGAATGATAAATAACGTGAATAAGCTATCATGAAAAAACAACATTTACCTGAAAAAGAATGCCCAGTCTGTAACAGACCTTTTTCATGGAGAAAAAAGTGGGAAAAAAATTGGAACGAAGTTAAATTTTGTAGCGAAAAATGCAGGAGAAACAAGAAAACACAGGAATAGTATGGTTTCGTAATAACTTACGAACGAAAGATAATAGTTCTTTAAAAAAGGCAATTGACAATCATGATAAAGTGATTGCCATATATGTTTTTGATCCCAAAAGTTTTAAAAAGGATTCATTCGGATTTAAAAAAACAGAAAAATATAGAGCGCAATTTTTAATTGAAACCATTACAAATCTCAAAGAAAATTTAGCCAAATTAAATATTACGCTCCTCACCTATTTTGAGCATTCTGAATTGGTTTTTAAAAATATATGCACCAATTTTAAAATTGATGCAATTTACACCCAAAAAGAATGGACGCCAGAAGAAAGTAAAACCAACACTTTAATCAAAGAATCTATTTCTGAATCCATCAATTTTGTTGAAGATTATGATCAGTTTTTATATCACCCAGACACGGTGAGCAAAAAATTTGAGAACATTCCGGATGTTTTTACGGGGTTTAGAAAAAAGCTAGAAAAGTATGTAGAAATTTTACCTGAAAGTACGATTTCAAAATTATCTGCGGATAATCTAATTGAAAACAAGACAGAAATTCCCTCTTTAAAAGTATTGGGTTTTGATGCTTTTAAAATCCATAGAAATTCTACTTTTCCTTTTTTAGGAGGAGAAACGGAAGCTCTAAAAAGGATCGATCATTATTTTTTTGAAACTAAAAAAGTTGGCTTTTATAAACAAACCAGAAATGGTTTAGTTGGTGTTGATTATTCTACAAAATTTTCGGCTTGGTTGGCAAATGGAAGTTTGTCTGCTAAAACTATTTATTATAAAATTAAGGAATATGAAAAAGAATTCGGTTCAAATCAATCTACCTATTGGGTTGTTTTCGAATTGATTTGGAGAGATTATTTTAAATACATCTCTTTAAAATATGAATCTAAAATATTTAAAATTGGCGGAATTCTAAACAGAGAGTACGATTGGAGTACTGATCAAAAGGTTATTCAACAATGGATTGATGGCGAAACCAAAGATGATTTTGTAAATGCAAACATGATTGAAATTAGAGAAACTGGCTGGATGAGCAATAGAGGTCGACAAAATGTAGCTTCTTACTTTGCAAAAGAATTATTAGTAGACTGGCGCATTGGTGCATCTTATTTTGAGTCGTTATTACTCGATTACGATGTACATAGCAATTACGGCAATTGGATGTATGTTGCTGGAGTTGGCAATGACCCTAGGGATAGAAAATTCAATACACAATTGCAGGCAGAGCGATATGATGGCAATCATAAGTACAGAAAGATTTGGTTAGAAAAAACATTGTTTTAACAAGACAATAATCTTACAAATATGTATGACCTTTAAGATATAAAAATAAAATTCAATAAAACCTGTACCTTTTTAAAGCGTACAGGAAACAAAATACAAATGAAAAAGTTACGCTTACTTTTAGGAGATCAATTAAATAGCAATCATTCTTGGTATCAAGAGTTAGATGAGCAAATCGTATACTGTTTTTTCGAAACGCGTCAAGAAACAGATTATGTAACACATCATATTCAGAAAATTGCTGGATTTTTTGCTTCTATGCGGAATTTTGCCAGTGAATTAAAAAGCAAAAATCATCAAGTTGTTTATTATAAAATAAATGATGAAAATAATACGCAGAGTTTAACAGAGAACTTATCAAACCTTATCAAAGAGCATACTATTGAAAAGTTTGAATATCAAAGCCCTGATGAATATCGATTAGACAAACAACTAAAAGATTTTTGTGAGCAAATTGACATTGCAACTGAAACTTTTTCAACAGAACATTTTTATACTGAAAGAGAAGATTTAAAAACATTTTTTAAAGGGAAGAAGACATTTTTGATGGAAACTTTTTATCGCGACATGCGTAAAAAACATCAAATTTTAATGGTTGATAAACAGCCTGAAGGTGGTAAATGGAATTTTGATGCGAGTAATAGAAAAAAATGGAAAGGTGATACCTTCATTCCGCCTGCAAAAAACTTTGACAATAATGTTTCCGAGATTATTGCTGACCTTGAGAAATCCGAAGTGAAATCCATAGGAAAAATTAATCAAAAATATTTTGAATACCCAATTTCTAGAGCACAATCTTTAGAGCAATTAGACTACTTCTGCGAACATTTATTAATTCATTTTGGCGATTTTCAAGATGCGATGCATACCGATAATTGGTATTTATTCCATTCAAAATTATCTTTTGCTTTGAATACAAAAATGATGTCTCCAAAAGAAATTATTGATGCTACGCTGCAAACCTACCGAGAAAGATCCGATGAAATCGAGATTTCTCAAGTAGAAGGTTTTATTCGCCAAATTATTGGTTGGCGAGAATATATGAGAGGCATGTATTGGATGTTAATGCCAGATTATAAACAGGAGAACTTTTTAGAAAACAAAAATAAACTTCCAGATTTCTTTTGGACAGGAAACACAAAAATGAATTGTTTAAAAAATGCAATCAATAATTCTTTGGATAATGGCTATGCACATCACATTCAACGGTTAATGATTACCGGAAATTTTGCCCTGTTAACGCAAATACATCCCGATGAAATTGATGCCTGGTACCTAGGCATTTATGTAGATGCCGTAGAATGGGTACAATTACCCAACACCAGAGGCATGAGTCAATTTGCAGATGGAGGCAAAATTGCAACAAAGCCTTACGTTTCAAGTGGAAGCTACATTCATAAAATGAGTAATTACTGTGATGGCTGTCATTATAATAAAAAGAAAAAGTTTGAAGACGATGCATGTCCTTTCAATAGTTTATATTGGAACTTCTTGGATGAAAAGCAAGAAAAGTTGTCCTCTAATTTCCGAATGAAAATGATGTACAGTTTATTGAATAAAATGTCTTCAGAGGACAGGAGTAAAATCAAAGAAAAAGCGAATCATATTATCCAAAATATAGATGAATATTAACGAAGAAATAAATATAATCTGGTTAAAACGAGATTTACGTTTACAAGATAATGAGGCTATTTTTAATGCTTTAAAATCTGAAAAACGAGTTTTGTTACTATACGTTTTTGAGAAATCTTTATTAAGTGATGCTCATTATTCAGAAAGACATTGGAATTTCATCAAACAATCTATCAAAGATTTAAATGAAGATTTACTTAAATTTAATACAAAAATACTCTGTGTAACATCAGAAGTGGTTACAACCTGCAATCAGCTTTTAAATTATTATAAAATTAATACTGTTTTTTCACATCAAGAAACGGGTTTACTCATAACGTACACTAGAGATAAAGATTTTACAAGATACTGCAGAAATAACTCTATGAACTGGGTAGAAAACAACAACAATGGAGTTTTACGAGGGTTATTAAATAGAAATGATTGGTTTAATAAATGGGATGATTTTATGTATAAACCTACTTTAGAGTATCAATTAGAAGAAAATTATTTTGTGTCTATTGATGAAATTAAAAAAATAGAGGGCGCCTTTTTTGTAACAGATTTAGAAACTCCTAAAGATAAGATTTTTCAAAAAGGAGGCACAAAAATGGCATGGAAATATGCAAACAGCTTTTTTGAAACACGTCATATTAATTACATGCATCACATTTCTAAACCAGCTTTAGCCAGAGAAAGTTGTAGTAGATTATCACCTTATATTGCGTGGGGAAACGTTTCTATTCGTCAAGTTTTTCAAAAAGCATTGGCCTCTAAAAATGATGCTAACAAAAAACATTTAGGTGCATTTGTATCTAGATTGCGCTGGCAAGCGCATTTTATTCAAAAGTTTGAAATGGAACACACGATGGAAGAAGCGAGTGTTAACAAAGGGTACCATAAATTAAAAAAGAGTGTCTCTCTTAAATATCAAAAAGCATGGAGAGACGGTTACACTGGTTTTCCTTTGGTAGATGCTAGTATGCGTTGTTTAAACGAAACGGGGTATTTAAACTTTAGAATGCGCTCTATGTTGGTTTCTTTTTTTACGCACATACTATGGCAGCCTTGGCAAGATGCTACCCATCATTTATCGCAACAATTTTTAGATTTTGAACCGGGTATTCATTTTTCACAAATGCAAATGCAAGCTGCAGAAACCGGTATTAACACGATTAGAATTTACAGCCCTCTAAAAAACAGTATCGAACATGACTCCGATGCTACTTTTATCAAGAAATGGGTACCAGAATTGGCAGAACTCTCTACCCCTTTTATACACGAGCCTTACTTAATGACTCCACTAGATCAACAATTTGCCAATTTTGAATTAGGTAAAGACTATCCGAAACCTATTGTAGACATAAAACAAACGAGAAAAAAGGCTAGCGATATTCTTTACAAAATGCGACAAGACCCAGAGGTGCTTTTAGAGAATAAAAGAATTTTAAAAAAACACACGATTACGGACAGAAAGAAATTGTTAAAAAGCGATTAATATCTCAGCTTATTATTGCTCATTTATTTACATCTCACAATCTTTTGTTAAATACTGTTTATCGATACATGAAATAGATTAAACAAAATCTATTTTTTGTATCTTTGAATGTGATATTTAATACAACATACTCAAACAAAGACGCGAAAGTAACCATTAACGATTTAGTTGGTGATACTTACTCATTCATAGAAGCTATTAAAATGAAAGGCGTTGGCTCGAAAAGAATGGTTATCGAAGATGTTAGCCCGGGTTTTAAAAATATTTTGAATAGTGTTTCTGACATTAATTATGGAAATATAGAAATTAGAAAAAAAGGAGTTTTAATCCATATTACAAAAGGATTAAAAAATTACAGCTGGGCAATTCCTTTTTATCAATTGCACATATATAAAACTTCGGGATATAGTATTCATGCCCAGGGAAATTTTGTAAGATTTAAAAACAACAAGTTATTGAAAGAAAACAAGAAATTTCTCGACAGATTATTAGATTTGAAAATAGAAAATGAGGAAGACTATTCTTTCTATGATGCAATAAGATAAATCTATTTATGGAACAATTAGATGGTATAGCTATTGATAGAATTATAGAGATGGCTTGGGAAGACAGAACAACATTCGAAGCAATTCATTTTCAGTTTGGTTTAAAAGAACAAGAAGTCATTGATTTGATGCGAAGGGAAATGAAGCCAAGTAGTTTTAGAATGTGGAGAGCTAGAGTTCAGGGGAGAAAAACAAAACATGAGAAATTAAGAACGTTTGAAAAAGGACGATTTAAATGTTCTAGACAAAAATCAATTTCTAACAACTCCGTATCAAAAAGATAACTAATCGTGCTTTGCTTTTAAGATTATAGTCAATAAAGACAGCACATAAAAAAGACCAAATGATTACAGGCTTACTGGGTAGTGAACATGAAATTAAACAGAAAATAAATGGATTTTCTGCAAATGAAACTCATGAAAACCATTTTTATACAGGTTTAAAAACACCAAGTAAACCAGATGCCTTCAAAATCTCTGAAGAAGAAAAAAAAGAGAAAATTAGCATTTTATTCGAAGAGATAATGGAAGTAATGGGTTTAGATCTAGGCGATGATTCTCTTCAAGGCACACCAAGTCGAGTTGCTAGAATGTATATTGATGAAATATTTTCAGGATTAAATCCTGCGAACAAGCCAGAGATAACTTTGTTCGATAATAATTATCGATACAACCAAATGTTGGTTGAAAAAAATATTACTTTTTATTCAACCTGTGAGCACCATTTTGTTCCATTTACAGGAAAAGCACATGTTGCATACATTTCATCAGGTAAAGTAATTGGATTGTCAAAATTGAATAGAATTGTACAATATTTTGCTAAAAGACCGCAAGTCCAAGAACGCTTAACAAATCAAATTGCAGAAGAATTAAAATCAGTTTTAAAGACAGAAAACATAGCTGTTATTATAGATGCCAAGCATTTATGTGTCTCTTCAAGAGGTATAAGAGATGAGACATCTTCTACAGTTACCTCTTATTTTGGAGGTGAATTTAACAAACAAGCAAAAATAGCAGAATTACAAAACACTCTAAAGTATTAAATTATGGAATTAGTAAACAAGGCATTAGAATTTGAAACAAGAAAAATGAGATTTCCAACAACTAGTGATCGTATTATGGCGGCTAGAGAGGCAAAGGATTTGATCTTAAGTTTGAATGAAGTTTATAAAAAAAGTAAAGACGCAAAAATTATGGATATTATGAAGCGTTTGACCGTTATAAAACAAAGAATTGAGAAGCGTTTAAAAGGAAAACCTCTTACTGCATAAAATATTAATATTTTTCTTGGTTTTCTAACTTTTATAATTATATTCGAAAGTTAGAAAAAAACGAGAAATTATAATGGATTTATTAGACAGAGCAATAGAATTTGAACACAGAAAGTTCTCATTTAAAACAACAAGTGATAGAATTATAGCATCTAGAGAAGTAAAAGCACTTATTTTAGAGCTAAACGAGGTATACAAATTAGAAAAAGATCCAGAGATTATGGATCAAATGAAGCGTTTAACTGCTGTGAAACAGAAAATTGAAAAGCGCTTAAAAGGAAGACGATAAATAAAAATATGAGAAAAATAGTAGTAATTGGAGGAAGTAAAGGAATTGGTAAAGCGATTATAACATCTTTAGTCGGTGAAAATAAAGTAATCAATATCAGTAGATCTGATACTTTAGAACCTCATCAAAATCTTACTCATTTTTCTCTAAATATTCTTACAGAGAATTTACCTGCAATTGAAGAAATAGACAGTCTTATTTATTGCCCAGGAAGTATCAATTTAAAACCAATTGCACGATTAAAACTAGAAGACTTTAGAGATGATTTCGAAATCAACGTGATTGGAGCTGTAAAGGCAATACAACACTTTTTACCTTCTCTAAAAAAAGGTACTAAACCTTCTATCTTATTATTTAGCACAGTCGCTGCTAAACTAGGAATGCCGTTCCATGCAAGTGTAGCTGCAGCAAAATCTGCGGTAGAAGGTCTCACTAAGTCTTTAGGGGCAGAATTCGCGCCATCAATTCGTGTAAATGCAATTGCACCCACTGTTACGAATACAGATTTAGCATCCAAATTATTAAGGAATGATAGAATGATAGAAAACATCACAGACCGTCATCCTCTAAAGAAATACTTACAGCCTCAAGAAGTTGCGGACATGGCTACTTTTTTAATATCTGACAAAGCGGCGTCAATTTCAGGACAAATATTTGAATTAGATTGTGGAATTGTAAGTTTTAAAATTTAACTTAAAATCTACACATGACAAGTATTTACAATATAAAAATCAATAACTTACAAGGTAAAGCTATTGATTTATCAGCATACAAAAATAAATCTTTACTTTTTGTAAACGTAGCTTCTAAATGCGGTTTTACTCCACAATATAAAGATTTAGAAGAATTACATCAAACTTACCAAGATGATTTAGTGGTTATAGGTGTTCCTTGCAATCAATTTGGAAAACAAGAACCTGGTAATTCTGATGAAATTGAAGAATTTTGTCAGGTGAATTATGGCGTATCTTTCTTAATTACTGAAAAGATTGATGTGAAAGGAGATGATCAACATCCTCTATACGCTTGGTTAACTGACAAAAGTTTAAACGGAAAAAAAAGTTCTTCCGTAAAATGGAACTTTCAAAAGTATATGGTTGACAAAGAAGGGAAATTAATTGATTATTATTTTTCACTGACTAAACCGTTAAGTTCAAAAATCACTAAAAACATAAAATAATGTTCGGTATATTCAAAAAAAAATCTCAAGAAGACAAGCTTCAAGAAAAATATAAAAAATTAATGGAAGAAGGCTTCAAACTGCAATCTATTAGCAGAAGCGATAGTGATCAAAAATATTTGGAAGCTGACACCGTCTTAAAGGAAATTGAAGCTTTAAAAGACAAATAGTTAGTTTATGAGGCAGCCAAATCTACTCTTCTTATTTCTCGTTATAAACTTTGGAGGATTAGCAGTTGGCAATTGGCTCATGCAAAATGGACCAATGACAGATTGGTACGTGAATTTAAACAAAGCTCCTTGGACTCCTCCAGGTTGGGTTTTTGGAGCTGCTTGGACCTTGATCATGATCTGTTTTTCTATTTATTTAGCAAAACTTTTTAGTGGAGAAAATACACGGAAATTGAAAATTATTTTTCTGATTCAATTTATCTTAAACGTAAGTTGGAATTATATTTTCTTCAACCAACATTTAGTTTTGTTTGGCTTCATTACAATTATTTTACTAACTGCACTCCTATTTATATATTTTTTTAAATTAAGTCATAAGAAAGGTAACTACAAGTATTTATTGCTACCCTATATAGTTTGGTTATGCATCGCTACCTCTTTAAACCTTTATATTCTAGTCCATAATTAAAATGAAAATATACACACTTCATAAATCACAAAAATTACCAATCACTTTAGATACCGCTTGGGAGTTTTTATCAAACCCCAAAAACTTAAAAATAATTACACCAGATTATATGAGTTTTAATATCATTTCTAACATTGACAGACCGCTGTACACTGGACAAATTATACAATATATAGTGACTCCTTTATTAGGAATTAAAACAAAATGGGTTTCAGAAATCACACACATAGAAGATAAAAAGTATTTTGTTGACGAACAGATGTATGGTCCCTACTCTTTGTGGCATCACAAACATTTTATCAAAGAAATTGATGGAGGTGTGGAAATGGAAGATATTATTGATTACAAAGTTCCTCTAGGAATTTTAGGACAAATAGCGCATCCTTTTATTGTAAAACCTAAACTAGAAGAAATTTTTGCTTATCGACAAAAAAAATTATTAGAACTTTTTGGAGAATATAAAAAGTAAATAAAAAATCTTATATTTTTGCCACAGATTCAAAAGTGAAAAATATTTTTAACTTTTGAATCTGTGGCATTATTATTTATAAACATGAAACTAAAAAAAAATGAAAACCCCAATAAATATTTTTTGGTATAGAAGAGATTTACGTTTAGAAGATAATTGCGGGTTGTTCCATGCGTTAACTTCTGATAAAAAAGTACTTCCTATTTTTATTTTTGATGAAGATATTTTAAATAAACTTCCCAA
>TARA_B110000238_G_scaffold159610_1_pt1 | contig 11869 bp, 8 predicted proteins | sample TARA_B110000238 | Tara Oceans TARA_B110000238 (sample SAMEA4397569) | marine metagenome | biome: Polar Biome; feature: [SRF] surface water layer (ENVO:00010504); material: water (ENVO:00002006), including particulate matter (ENVO:01000060) such as... | depth 5 m | reverse complement strand
ATAAAATTAAGAATATGGAATGAAGTAGCTACTTTGATAATGTTTGCAATCATTTTTTTGGCAGTATTGAAAAATAGTATCTCATGGATCTACGCTACATTCAATTTAGTTGGATTAGCAGTATTACTAATGATTTCAATAAAGCTATATAAGAAATATAAAACTAAATAAGACATAACTTACAGAGCTCTAATCTAGAATAATATTGTCAATTAGAAGTTTAAAATTTTCATCTTTTTTATTTCCAAATAGAAATGTGATCTGTTCAAAATAATCACTGTTAAAATTTTTCATATTTAATTTTCTACCACGAAAAGAAGCATACATTTCTTTTATGGGGATAGCTATAGTTTCCCACTCACCTGAAGTTTTAAATGAAATAATGTATGAGTAATAATCATCTCTATTAGATTTAATTCTGAACTGATAATCTTTTCCATCACCTTTTATTTTTATTTTGAAATGAGTATTTTCCTTAACAAATATCTTTTTACAGTTAAACCTTAAAGAAGAAAAACCTCCATTATAAGCTGTTGATATTCTCCCTTCAAAAACTCCATTTCCATCATTTTCAATAATTAAATTACTCGATGATATTCCTCCCATAACATCATCATTAACAATTACCCATTTTTCTAAATCTGAGTTATTATCAAAATTATAAATCATATTTTGAGACATAAGAGGATTGGTTTTAAAAATTAATAATATTAAAAAATAACTTGAAATAAATAATAGTTTTTTCATAAAACAAACTTACTTAAAAAATCTATTATTTATTTCAAGTTATTTTTTAATATAAAGCTTTTTTAATCTCATCTTGCCAAGAGTCTTATCAGTTACATTAAATATTTTAATAATTTTCCTGTTTCTGCAAAAGAAAGAAGTTGATTATTTAATTAGCTTTAATAACACAATAAAAATAAATCTATTAATTTTTAAATAGTTAGAAATAATTGTGGCAGTGAGGAGGGAAAAAGATTAGATCTTCTTCTTCAAAGCTAACGTAAATAACTTCTTCTTTTTTAAAAGGCTGTGAGCTAAACACATTCCATGTTTCACCTTTATAGTCAGCTGTTATACTATATTCTTTTCCTTGAAAAAGAGATTTTTTGACTGTCAAGGCTATTTTAGATTTTTCTTCTATTCTTATTTTTTCTGCCCTTATGTAATAAGATCCCCCTTCTTTTTCGTATTTATTAATACCTCCAAGTATTCTAGCACAATAGCAATTTGCTGGCTTACAATACATTTCAACAGGATTATCGTATTGCTGAAGCTTTCCCGCCTTAAAAACTAAAATTTTATCAGCAATATTAAGAGAATCTTTAATATCATGAGTTACTAAAATAGTTGTAGTTTTTGTAGCCTTAATTATTTGATATATTTCATCAATAATACTATGTTTTATTCCAGAGTCTAAATTACTAAAAGGCTCGTCTAATAGCAAGAGATCAGGCTCTCTTATCAAAGCTCTAGCAATACAAGCTCTTTGCTGTTCTCCACCGGAGAGTTCGTGCGGGTATCTTTTTATTAAACTATTTAGATTTGTTAAATCTAACATGTAATCTAATTTTTTCAGAAATCTCTTATCTAAGTTAAATACAATATTCTCTTTTAAAGTAAGATGAGGAAAAAGAGGGTAATCCTGGAAAACAAAACCAATATTTCGTTTTTGAGGAGGTACAAAAACATCTTTGTTGTTTAATACTTTTTCATTAAGCTCTATAGAACCAGAATTTATTGATTCAAGACCCGCAATACATTTTAAAAATGTACTTTTTCCAACCCCACTTTCTCCAAGAAAAGAAATAATTTCTCCTTTTTCTACAGAAAAATTTAAAGAAGATATTAGAGGCTCTTCTTTAGTATAAAACTTAATAAGATTATTGACTTTAAGATGCATTTATCTGTTTGTTTATAATAGACTTTAAAACAATAAGCATTATTGCTCCAATTGAAATTATTGCTAAAGAATAAACTGCTGACTCCATCATCATTTCTTCAATTGCAAACTGATATGTTTGAGTTGCTAAAGTATCAAAATTAAATGGCCTTAAAATTAGAGTTATAGGGAGCTCTTTTAAAAGGTCAACAAAAGTAACAATAAATGCAATTGCAAGGGCAAGCTTATTTATTGGAAAGTGAATTTTTTGAAGTGTTTTGAATGGTCCAAGTCCGAGAGTTTTTGCTGTATCGTCAAAAGATTCTGGGTGTTTTTCTAGACTAGATTTTATTGGAGATTTTCCAACAGCTAAAAATCTAAATACATAAGCGTAAATTAAAACAGAAAAAGACCCAACAAGAGAAAAAGACTGTAGCATAGGTATTTTAGTAAAAAGGAGTATAACAGCCAAACCAATTACAGCGCCTGGAATTACATACCCTAAAGAGGTTGCCTGACCAATAAAAGAGCTAATTTTCAACTTAGATATTTTCTCAACATATAAAAACAAAAGAGATATGCATATAATTATGGCTGAAGAAAAAACAGATATAAGGATAGAGTTTTTACTTAAAACATACAATGTTGTAAAGTCTATTTTATGAAAGTAAAGAATACAATTATTTAATACATAAGAAAAAGGGATTAAGAAGCCTACTGTAAAAGGAATTGAACAGAATAGATATATATATAATCTTTTAAAACCTAAAGGCTTGTTTAGTTTTTCAATTTTAGAGTTTGACGAATAATAAAATTTAGATTTCTTTGATAAAACTTTTTGAATAATTAAAAAAACAAAAACAATAAGTAAAAGCAAACAAGCAAGCTGAATAGCTGTATTCTCGTTACCCATAGAGAACCAGGCCCTAAAGATTCCTGTAGTGTAAGTATTAACTCCAAAATACTTTACAGCACCATACTCGTTTAAAACCTCCATTATAACAAGAAAAAGTCCTGAAAAAATAGCTGGTTTTGATAAAGGAAGAATAACTTTAAAAAATAATCTTGCTCCTGAAAGACCAAGGTTTTTAGACATATTTATATAACTTGAACCAATAAGACTAAAAGAAAGTCTACATGCGGTATAAATATAAGGGTACAAGGCAAGCCCTAAGATAATACCAAGAATCTCTATTTGAAGATAGTCTTTGTTAACAAGCTCTGCCAAATTTGGAGATTTTTTTCTTAGAAAAGATTGAATAGGGCCAGTAAAACTAAGAATATCACTGTATGTAAAAGCCATTATATATGTCGGTATTGCCAAAGGAAGATAAAGCGCAATGTCAAAAAACTTTCTTAACTGGAAATTATAGTTACTAATAAACCAAGCAGGAATTATTCCGAAAATAAGAGAAAAACCTCCAGTAAGAAAAACAAGATAAAGAGTGTTTAGACTATAGTCTAGTAAAAGGGTATTCCACAAATAAGAAAACTCGCTCTTTTCAATGTTAAACACATTAGAAAATAAGAAAATTAAAGGGAGTAATAATACTATAGAAATAAAAAAACTAACTATTAACCACCTTTTATTCTGACTTTTTAATAATTTATTTTTTATTTCCAAGCCGACGTGTCAAATATTTCAATCGCTTTTTTTCTAAAAATACCAAGCTGATTAAGATCTAACTTATCTCTTTTGAATTCTCCCCAATTACTTACAATAGCCGAAGGCTTAACATTTGGATTAACCGGATACTCAAAACTTGTGTTTACATACCTACTTTGTGCAGATTCACCCGTAAGAAACTCAATCAATTTAAGTGCGTTCTCTTTATTTGGAGAATTTTTTGCTAGACCAATACCAGAAATATTTATATGGGTGCCACTCTCACCTTCCGCTTGATTAGGGAAAAATACCCCCACAGATTTTCCTGCCTTTAATTCCTCCTCTTTTTCAGAAGAAAGCAATAGACCTATATAATATGAATTTACAATAGCTATATCTCCCTGACCAGCAGCAATTGCCTTGACTTGGTCTCTATCATTTCCTTTAGGATCTCTTGCAAAGTTTTGAACTAAGCTGGAAGTCCAATTAGTTGCACTTTCAATTCCCTTATTTGCAATAATAGAGGATAAAAGCGCCTGATTGTACGCATTTGAAGAAGATCTTACAAGTATTTTATTTTTCCATTTATCATCTGTAAGAGAAGAATAAGTGCTTAATTCTTCAGCTTTAACACGATCCTTACTATAAACTAATATTCGAGCTCTATAAGTAATTGGCACCCAGAATCCACTTATATCTTTCAGGTCATCGCTTATGTTGGAATTGATTTGATCATTAGATATTTTTTGTAATAAATTTAATTCTCTTGCCTTTTGAAGTTTTCCAGCATCGACAGATATAAATAAATCTGCAGGACTATTACTTCCTTCATTTTTTAAGCGCTCTATTAATTCGTCAGCGTTAGCTTTAATTACATTAACTTTTATACCAGTTTCTTTCTCAAAAGCTTCATATTGCATTTCATCAACCGTATAGTGTCTTTGGCTATATAAGTTAACTTCGGTAGACTTTTTTTGTTCGCTAGTACAGCTTGAAAGCGTTAATAAAGCGAATATGATTAATATTGTTTTTTTGGCCAATAAGAATACAAGATTTCTATGTAATGTAATTTTCATTTTTTATTTGCAAACATAAAACATATTATAAAGAATCAATCTAAATAAATATATATTTTCTACATAATACTTAAGAGAAAATAACTAATTTTAAAAAGTATCAATTAGTTAAAAGGTTTTTTTTTCTTAATCATTCTTGTAATAGAGTATGTAAAAGTCTTAAATGGACTTAACAAGCTCTTTAACAAAGAATCAAATTGAGAATTATCCTTTTCTACACCAAAACTAATTCGACCTACGGATTTAGATAAAACCAAAGTACCTAACATCCAGTCCCAAAGTGCAAACTTTGAACCCATATTTTTACTAAAATGCTTTGGGTTATTACTATGGTGAATTTGATGTTGAAATGGACTAATGAAGATATATTCTAAAAATTTTGGATACTTTAATTTAACATGAGAATGCCTAAGATTAGCACCTAAAAGTAGAAAAATAAAATGAAAGATATTTACACCCAAGAAAACTAACTTATCAATTTGGTGAGCTGATAAATAATCAAATAGACCTGTAACTAAGCCAAAGATTAAAATGCTTCGAATATTATTTATAATCAATTCAAAAGGATGAATTCTATACTGTGTAAGTGGATTCAAAGATGTCGCTGAATGATGAATCTTATGAAACTCCCATAGAAATGGTAACTTATGCATTCCTAAATGAATAATATAACTAAATAAATCATTTAGAATAGTTAGTACAATGGTATAAAAAACTAAAGTTTGAGTAATTCCAATGGATTCCTTTGGAAAACCAAAAGTAACAGTAAGAAATTCATCAGTATAGAATGCAATATAAAAACCGAAAATTATATATGGACCAATTAGAACAATTTTAACTAAAGAATTAAAACAAAATAATGAATAGTCGACAAAAGCAGATTTACTAAGCCAAATCTTTTTGGGAAATAAATATTTTATAAATGATGACTTAATACTACTTTTCTTGTAAACATAGAAAGCCAAAATTAAAGATGTTAAAAGATATAATACATGTATTCTTTTGTTGGTATTAACAAAATAAGAAAGAGACAATGATATTGTTTCTTCTAGTAAATAATATATTTCTTTAATATAATCTAATAACATATTTGCAAAGATATACAATTAAGAATTAATCTAAACAATTATTATATTTAATAAGTCTAAATAAGAATATTTTTATATTTTTGCCGGCGAATTAAAATTAAATCAATTAAATCAATTAAAAAATGAAAAGAAAAAAATTATTAAAAGTATTATTACTTTCAACTGTAATTGTACTTAGTTCATGTAAAAAAGATAGCCCTACGCCTATTGATCCTGTAGATCCAGTTGCATTAGCAGATTGTAACGAAGTGGTTGGAGGAACATCATTAATGGATGAATGTGGAGTGTGTCAACAAGCTTACATATACAATGTTGTGACTCATGATGTAACATTTTTAGATGATACTTCTGGAGTTGTAGCTGGAAATAATGAAATGTTAGTTATGCCAGACTCTCCTTCTAGTCCTTATTGGTCAAATGTATCAATGCCAGCTGAATTCTCATTTACAGCAGATGGATACAACACTGTTTCTTACGGAGGGCAAACTGCAAGATTAGATATGGCATCAGAAATGATGAGTGCAATAGCTAGCACTGGAACAACTGCTGATGCACTTATGGGAATGTTTGCTCACGATGCGGGTGGTATGGATTTTGAAGATGCAGATTTAAATGCTTCATCAAAACAAATTAAAAGCAAAACTGCTGCATACAGTACTTCTGGAGTACAAATGGCTATTCACGCTTCATTTGATTCATGGTTTATAGATTATGCTACTAACGTTGCTCCAATTGTTGGAACAACTACAATGGCTGCAGCAGGATCTGCTGGAATGGCTGGGAATCGTGAACTAAATGCTAAAGGAATGGAGTATGACCAAATTGCTGCAAAAAGTTTAATTGGAGCTCTTTGTCTTGATCAAGTTGTTAATGGTTACTTAAGCGAAGGTAAAATTGGAGATGCTGTTGATAACGTAACAAGAGATCCAAATGAAGATAATAATGCTACAGCAATGGAGCATCATTGGGACGAAGGATTTGGATATGTATATGGAAAATTTGGCCCAGATAACGTATCAGGTGATTTAGATAGTGATGGCTTATTAGGAAAATACCTAAATAAATACCCTGAATGGAATACTATCGTATTTGATGCATTTAAAAAAGGTAGAGAGGCAATAGTTCAAAATTGTTCAACTGTAAGAGATGAGCAAGCACAAATTATTAAAGAAACTCTTTCTATGGTAGTAGCAAAAAGAGCTCAAGTTTACCTGGATGAAGCTGCAGACAATGATGATCTAAGTCCGGATTACTTCCACGCTTTATCTGAAGGCTATGGTTTTATCTTAAGTTTACAATTTACATACACTTCAGATGGGACTCCTTACTTCTCAAATGCACAAGTGAACAGTATGCTTGAACAATTAGAAGCTGGAGATGGATTCTGGGATCGATCAGATGATGAATTAAGAGCTATGGCTGATCAAATTCAAGCTGTAACTGGATTAGAATAACACTTATTTAAATATTTAAGAAGAGGAGGGTTTCCCTCCTCTTTTTTTACTTTTGCATTAACAAACAAAAATCATGAAATATCTATATTTAGTTCTAATAAGCATCTTATTTATTGCCTGTAGTAACGAAAATGGTTCTTCAGGAGACCCTATTATCCCAGCCGACAATTTTTCTAGAACTAATTTACTTGAAAACCTAACAAATAATATTATTGTACCTGCTCATATAAATTTACAGAGTAAGTTAGAAAACTTAAATAACAAGCTAGAAAATTTTACATCTAATCAAACTCCAACAAATTTTAGTGAATTAAGAAATTCATATGTAAGCACTTATATAGCATGGCAATCTGTAGAAATGTTTAATATTGGACTGGCTGAAGAAATTGACTATGTAAAAGCAATGAATACTTTTCCATGTAACACGACTAGAATTAATAATAATATAATTGGACAAGCATATGATCTCAATGCTGCAAATTGGCCTAGCTGGACTTCACAAGGTTTACCTGCTTTAGATTATTTGTTATATGGACTAGATAATGATTCAAATTTGGTAATAAACAATTATACAGATCCAGCTAATGGAAGTAAGTATTTAGATTATTTGAATAGTATAATCAGCCAGATGAAAATTAATACTGATGATGTGGTACAATATTGGCAAGCAAATACGACTTCTTTCATTGATTCAGATGCTAATACTTCAACTTCAAGTCTAAATCTTTTAACTAACGATTTCATTTATTATTATGAAAAAGGATTAAGAGCTAACAAGATTGGTATTCCATGTGGAAAATGGGATAATTATCAAATATACGAAATAGGCGTTGAAGCATATTACAAGAAAAATATATCTAAACAGCTTGCACTAGAAGCTCTGAGTGCTTGTAAGGATTTCTTTACTGGTGTTGGATTTAATTCTAATACAATTGATGGTAAATCATATGTTGACTATCTTACTGACAATGGTGATACAAATATAAGTATTGACATAATAAATGGCTTAGATTTAGCAAAAGATAAAATAATTAATCTTGATGATAATTTTAGACTTCAATTATTAAATGATAATTCTAGTATGCTTGAAACTTATGATGCTTTACAGAAAGTAGTCGTTGATTTAAAAACAGACATGCTAATTAGTATGCAGATCACAGTAGATTATGTTGATGCTGATGGAGACTAAATTCATGCTAAACACACCTTTTCTGTTTCATGTTTATTAATAAAAAGTTAATTAGCATATTTATACTATTAATTTGCTTTTTTTTCAACATAGAAGCCCAAAATTATGTTATAAATGGCTATATAAAAGATACTAACAGTAAAGATATTATTTCTTCTGCAGAAATTTATGATCTTTCTGGCTCATTATTGTCTATTTCAAACACAGAAGGTTATTTCAAGTTCAATACTTTTCTTAAAAGTTTAAACTTAGTAATCTTCACATCAGATTATAAAGTAAAACAGAAAAAATTACTCACACAAGATTCTGTTTTTATAGACATTCTTTTAGAACCATTATCAATTACATTAAATCCAATTGAGATTAATGAAAAAAGACAAGCTCTATTTGCACTTGAGAGACTTGATGATGTAGTTGGAACATCAATATATGCTGGTAAAAAAACTGAAGTAGTTTTGATAAGTAAATCAAATGCTAGCTTAGCACTAAATAATGCAAGACAAATATATAGCCAAGTAGCAGGTCTTAATATATTTCAAAATGATGATGCTGGGATTCAATTAAATATTGGAGGTAGAGGACTTGACCCAAATAGAACCTCAAACTTCAATACTAGACAAAATGGCTATGACATTAGTGCTGATGTACTAGGCTACCCTGAAAGCTACTATACTCCTCCAGCTGAAGCATTAGAAAAAATTGAAATTATTCGGGGTGCTGCCTCATTGCAATACGGGACACAATTTGGAGGCCTTATAAATCTTATAATAAAGAAACCTTCTCAGATAAAAGGAAATAGATACCTATTAAGAAATACAAATGGGAGTAATGGTTTCTTTAATAATTTCACTAGTGTGGATGGGTCTAATCAAACACTGAGTTATTATGCTTTTATTAATTATAAAAAAGGAAATGGATTTCGTAAAAATTCAAATTTCGAATCAAATAACTCATATTTAAATATAACAAAGAATATAAACAGAAAGCTATCCGCTTCTTTTGAGTTCACCTTAATGGATTATTTAGCTAAACAATCAGGTGGACTAAATGACAGAATGTTTATAGAAGATCCAGTACAATCTAACAGAACAAGAAATTGGTTCAAAGTCAATTGGCTATTATATAATTTTAAATTAAAGTACCAACAATCAGAAAATACTTTTCATTCGCTAAGTTTATTTGGCTTAGATGCAGAAAGATTTGCAATAGGGTACAGATCAAATCGAGTAGACCAAGAAGATCCTATGATAGAAAGAGACTTAATATATGGGAAATTTGATAATTTTGGATTAGAATATAAAACACTTTCTAAAAAAGAAATATATAATATTAAAACAGCAAGCTTGTTAGGTTTCAAATTTTATGAATCAAAAAATACTAGTCAGCAGGGACCTGGATCAAAAAATTCTGATGCTGACTTTAATTTTTACCCTAATCTATATCCAGCTTATAGCAATCAATCTTCATATAAATATCCTAATAAAAATATTGCTCTTTTTGGAGAATCTATTTTTTATCTAAATGAATCTATTTCCATAACTCCAGGATTAAGGTTAGAACATATTGACACTAAAAGTGATGGTAATTATAATAAAATGCTATTTGACAATGCTAATAACCTTATATCTGACACGATAGTATATAATAACACTAACAATAAACGAAATTTTATTTTATTTGGATTAGGCTTATCTTATAAAACAAATAAGCAACTAGAATGCTATGCTAACATATCTCAAAATTATAGATCAGTAACATTTGCCGATATTAGCATAATTAATCCAGCTTACATTATTAATCCCAATATAGAAGATGAAAAAGGATACACTTCGGATATAGGGTTTAGAGGTAATATAAATAATTTCATCTCATATGATATAAACTCTTTTTACTTAATGTATAGAAAAAGAATCGGATTTATTCAAAAATTGCAAGATGATGGGAATGTAAAAAGTGAGAGAGGCAATATTGGTGATGCGAGAATAATAGGCGTGGAGTCACTGATTGATATTAATCTTACAAGATTAATTCCAGGTAATTTAAAATCTAATTATTACATTAACACTTCATTTATAAAATCTGAATATATTACATCTGAACAAAATGGAATAAAAGGAAATTCTGTTGAATTTGTACCTAGAGTAAACATAAAAACAGGTTTAAGCCTAAAGTATAAAACAATAAATTTTAGCCTACAATTCACATACCTCAGTCAACAATATACTGATGCGTCAAATGCAATAGAAAGTAACTTAAGTGGAGTTATTGGTGAGATTCCTAAATATCAGGTTACTGATTTAAGCTTCTCATATACACAAAAGACATACAAAATTGAGTCAGGGGTTAATAATTTACTGAATCAATCTTACTTTACAAGAAGAGCAACAGGATATCCAGGACCAGGGATAATTCCATCTCCGTTAAGAAATTATTATTTAACACTTGAGTTAAAAATTTAATATCAAACACAATCTAAATCAAAAGATTATTTTAATAAAATAGGGATCTAATTTTAAGTAAGTTAAAATTAAAGGTAAGTGTTTTTAATTCTATATAGATTTTAATACCAGTCCAAAATAGATAGTTCTGGGTAAGCTAGGTCCATAAATAAAGTTACTATCACGATCTTTAAAGGAATCAAATTCCTTCTGAAAGTCATTGGTTAAATTCTTAACCCCTAAACTATACTCAATCTTTATTCCTGTTTCTTTAAAATTCTGAATATAAGTTGATTTTAAGCCAATATTATTAAAAACAGGAGAAACTAAAAATTCATCATTCAAATTCCCTGGAGCACCAGCTAAGTGAAGTAGATTCATTGCACCAGTATGAACTAAATTAGCAGCAAAACTTATTTTAGAATTAGGATTATAAGAAACTGTAGAATAGCCATAATAATCAGGAGACCTTAAAAACTCTTTTTTTAATGGTAAATTCTCAGAGTATGCTATCGCCTTATCATAAAGAGACTTCTGTAAAGTAAATCCAGACTCAAATTGAATTTTGCCTTTTAAGTTTGCCCTAAATTCCATGGTCAACCCTTTAACTGTAGCTCCAGCCCCATTTCTTTTAACAAAAATATCTCCATAAGAATCGCTATCACCCGTTGGATCCTGATAAAAGGCATCTTTTAGGTGAGTGTAGAAACCCTCAAGAGTAAAGCCGTAAACATATTTCTCTGTTGATCTATCGTAGTTTAAAGAAGCGCTTAAACTTCTTGAGCATTCTTGTTTTAAATCATCAGCTAGTATTATTCTAGATATTCCACCACCCGAAAATGCCATATGCAAATCAGTATCAAAAGCTTGAGGAGCTCTAAATCCTGTACTATAAGATAATCTAAACTGAGTCTCCTTTCTTAATTTATACAAAAAGGATAATCTAGGGCTAACAACTATATTATCTAAAAGTGAATGCTTGTCAAATCTAACTCCACTAAGCAAATTAAAATTTTCTGTTAATTCCCAATCAGATTGAAAAAAGACACCCTGAGTTAAAACCTTTTGATCAACTAGATAATTGTAAGTAGAAATCTCATCCATAACATCATCAGAAATAACTTCAGAACCAA
>TARA_B110000238_G_scaffold163586_1_pt1 | contig 11875 bp, 8 predicted proteins | sample TARA_B110000238 | Tara Oceans TARA_B110000238 (sample SAMEA4397569) | marine metagenome | biome: Polar Biome; feature: [SRF] surface water layer (ENVO:00010504); material: water (ENVO:00002006), including particulate matter (ENVO:01000060) such as... | depth 5 m | reverse complement strand
CCGAAGAAACCTATTTATGACATTCCTGCATATCCAGAAATTTTAGCGGGAGATTTGACAGAAAAATTATTAGAGCAATCTAAACAATTTGAACCTGGTTTTACTTTAGGAGAACGTGCGGAAACTATCGAAAAACAAGAAGATGAATCTTTTATTGTTACAACCAATAAAGGCACAAAACATCAAGCAAAAATAGTTGCTATTGCGGGAGGTTTGGGTTCTTTTGAGCCAAGAAAACCACCAATTCCGAACATTACTGATTTTGAAGATAGAGGAGTAGAATATATTATTCGCGATCCGGAATTTTACAGAGATAAAAAGGTAGTGATTTCTGGCGGTGGAGATTCTGCGTTAGATTGGGCTATATTTTTAACAGATGTTGCTTCATCGGTAACTTTAGTTCACAGAAGAAACGAATTTAGAGGTGCTTTAGATTCCGTAGATAAAGTTCAGGAATTAAAAGATGCAGGTAAAATTATCATGATAACGCCGGCAGAAGTAAAAGGAATTATTGGAATTGATAAAGTAACGGGAGTTTCTATCGTTCAAAACGGAGGAGAACCTTTTACAATTGAAACCGATCATTTTATTCCGCTTTTTGGTTTATCACCTAAATTAGGGCCTATTGGCAATTGGGGATTAGAAATAGAGAAGAACGCCATCAAAGTAGACAATGCTTTAGATTATCAAACAAATATTCCAGGAATTTATGCTATTGGAGATGTAAACACGTATCCAGGAAAATTAAAGTTAATTCTTTGTGGATTTCATGAAGCAACCTTAATGTGTCAAAGCGCATACAAACGTATTTTTCCGAATAAAAAGTATGTTATGAAATACACTACCGTTGGTGGTGTAGATGGTTTTGACGGCACAAGAAAAGAAGCGCCAAAAGCAGTTATTAAAAAGATTGAATAAGAAATTATAGACCTCACAGGTTTTAAAATTCTGTGAGGTCTCATTACTATTTTAATAGTATGTTGTTTTGTAGATAAAAATATAAAACTATGATCGCTTTTAATGCAACTCCCAGTTTTTATGAAGGGCTTTTATCGGGTCATGATATTTTAATATTCGCTTTAGGTTCGTTTATAATTTTTTCATTGCTATGTTTATATTAGAGTCAAATCTCAGAAAGCAACAATTCTAAATCAGTATTAGACATTCCAATGTATTCATCAAAATATATTTTACCGCAGTTTAATAAAGCAGAAGCAAATTTTATTATTGTAGAAAAAACAACATCAACATTTATTAAATTTTTAGTATTTGTAATAATTGCTATTGTGGTTTTTACGCCGCTATATCAATCACTGGGTGTAGATCATTTCATTTAAAAGATTTCATGGAGTTCAATATATTTTTATTAAATATTATCTTTATTTATTCTAAATAATAATTATATTTGCACCATGGAAATATTAAGTGATGTAACTTTTAATATTCAGCTTACAAAAATTACTTTTTGTAACTATCAATTAAAGATAGACGAAAAAGTAATGACGCTTACTTTTCCACAAGTACTTCAAGTAAGAAATAAAATTAATCTCTTAACATCTTTAGAGAATTTAGAAAACATCATTCAAAATGAAAATTTTGTATTGTTATTTATTGCAGATAAAAAGCATTTGGTATTTTTAGAAATTCCGAAGTTATTAGATTTAAAAGAGGAATTAGCGTACTGTTTTTCTGATTTTTAAAAATCTGTTATCTCTATTTAGATTGCTTTTAAATTTTTCACACGCTTACAATCAGCCTCTTTTTGACGTACCTTTGTTTAAATGGTTTTAGATATGAAAGTAGCAATAAGAAGACAAATGACAATTCATCCAGAAGTAATGGATGTTTTAAACGAACAAATAGCATTAGAAATGCACACATCTTCCTCTTATTTAGCAATGGCATCTTGGTGCGATCAGCGGGGATTTACAAATAGCAAAGCTTTTTTTTATAAGCAAGCAGAAGAAGAAAGAGGCCATGCAATGAAAATTTTTGAGTTTGTAAATGATGCAGGTGGGGCTTCTTTATCGCCAGCAGTTGCAGAGGTAAACAATGATTTTGAAGGCTTAAGAGAAATTTACGAGAAATCTTTAGATCAAGAAATACAAGTGACCCAATCTATTTATAAATGTTTTAAGAAAGCAAGAAGTTTAGATGATTTCGCTTCTGAAGTTTTCTTGCAATGGTTTGTTTCGGAGCAAGTAGAAGAAGAAGACGCGGTAAGAAATATTATCGATATTTTTGATTTAATGGGAGATATGCCATTAAAAATGATTGATGAGCGTTTGCCAACAGTATAAAAGGTTGAATGACTGATATAAAAACCCGAAACATTTATGTTTCGGGTTTTTTTTTTCTTTCTAGTTATATAAATTCTCTTTTCTTATATTTGTGCAACACAACGAAAACGATTGAGATGTATTTAGACTTATTAACATACTTAAAGTTTTTAATAAAGCGCAATCCTGAATGAGGATTTAATGTACTAATTTTCAATGTAAAAATGTAGCGATTCTTATTTAAAAAGCAAATTGTTACATTGGTTTTCTGAACTCATTAATACATAAGCACTATGCCTTTCTACCATAAATTAGGGAAAATACCATTCAAAAGACACACGCAATTCCGTAAAAAAGACGGAACTTTATATTCCGAGCAACTTTTTGGCACCATTGGGTTTGACGGAATGTCTACCAATTCATACCACGAGCATAGGCCAACAATGGTCAAAAAAATCGGAAAACAATATTCTGTAAAACCAAAAATCGCAACATCAAATAACATTCAATCTTATAAATTTATAGGGTTTCAAGTTCCGCCAGAAAACGATTATTTAGAAAGCAGAAAAATTGTGTTGACAAACACTGATTGTAACATTATTTTGGCAGCTCCAAAAAAATCTACCACAGAATATTTCTATAAAAACACGGACGCCGACGAAGTTATTTTTATCCATAAAGGAACTGGAAAGTTAAGAACACATTTAGGAAATATCGATTTTAAATATGGAGATTATTTAGTAATTCCGAGAGGAGTTATTTACAAATTAGATTTTGATGATGAAAATAACAGACTTTTTATTGTAGAATCGTATTCGCCAATTTATACGCCAAAACGGTATCGAAACTACTTCGGGCAATTGTTAGAGCATTCGCCTTTTTGCGAAAGAGATTTAAGAAGACCGCACGAATTAGAAACGCACAATGAATTAGGAGATTTCTTAATTAAAGTAAAAAAACAAGGAGAAATTATAGAAATGATCTATGCTTCACATCCTTTTGATGTGGTTGGTTATGACGGATATAATTTTCCGTATGCATTTTCAATTCACGATTTTGAGCCTATAACAGGCAGAATTCATCAACCGCCACCAGTACATCAAACGTTTGAAACTAATGCGTTTGTGATTTGTAGTTTCGTGCCGCGGTTGTATGATTATCACCCAAACTCAATACCTGCGCCTTACAATCATAGTAATATCGATTCAGACGAGGTCATTTATTATGTAGATGGTGATTTTATGAGCAGAAACGACATTGATCAAGGTCATATTTCTTTGCATCCGTCAGGTATTCCTCATGGGCCGCACCCAGGAGCAGCAGAGCGCAGTATTGGTAAAACAAAAACCGAAGAATTAGCGGTGATGGTAGATACTTTTAAACCTTTACAGGTCACGGAAGAAGCTATGAAAATTGCTGATCAAGAATATTATAAGTCGTGGCTTGAAAGACCATCCTAGCCTTCCCGAAGGGAAGGTAAACTCGGGCAGAATCGTTTGGTTATATAGTTTATTAAAATAATAATTATTTGAAGCTATTTCCTGCTTTTTACTATATCTTTTTCGTGAAAAACAAAAAAGTATAGAGCATGTCTTGAGCGAAGTCGAAAGGTTTTAATCGGGGCCAAACTTGTTTGATTATACATCGCTCATAATAGAGAAATAACTAATTTAGAAACACAAAGACCTCATAGGTATTTAAAACCTGTGAGGTCTGCAAAATCATCAAAAAGATGGATAAAAAAATAGAATCAGTTAATTACAGTTTAGAAAAAATATTTGAAGGAGCACAAGATTTCCTTCCATTGTTAGGAACAGATTATGTAGAGTTTTATGTTGGTAACGCGAAACAAGCTGCGCATTTTTATAAAACAGCATTTGGTTTTCAGTCGCATGCTTACCGAGGATTAGAAACAGGTTCTAAAGACGCTGTGAGTTATGTATTAACACAAGATAAAATCAAAATTATCTTAACAACTCCGTTAAATAGTACATCAGAAATAAACAATCATATTGTAAAACATGGTGATGGTGTAAAAGTTATTGCACTTTGGGTAGAAGATGCAAGACAAGCCTATGAAGAAACTACAAAACGTGGCGCCAAATCGTATATGAAACCTACTTTAGAATCCGACGAACATGGTGAAGTTGTAAGAGCAGGAATCTATACGTACGGGGAAACAGTGCACATGTTTGTAGAGCGCAAAAATTATCACGGAACATTCTTACCTGGCTTTCAAAAATGGGAATCAGCTTACAATCCACCAACTGCAGGATTAAAATACATCGACCATATGGTTGGTAATGTGGGATGGAATCAAATGAATACTTGGGTAAAGTTTTATGAAGATGTGATGGGTTTTGTAAACTTTCTATCTTTTGATGACAAACAAATTCATACAGAGTATTCTGCATTAATGAGTAAAGTTATGTCGAATGGAAACGGTCGTATCAAGTTCCCAATAAACGAACCAGCAGAAGGAAAAAAACGTTCTCAAATAGAAGAATATTTAGATTTTTACGAAGGTTCTGGAGTGCAACATATCGCAGTCGCAACTGATGATATTATTAAAACAGTTTCTCAATTAAAGGCTAATGGAATCGTATTTTTATCGACACCACCAGAAGAATATTATAATTCAGTGCCGGCAAGATTGCAAGAATTTAGTCACGAATTAGCTGAAGATATCGAAAAATTAAGAAGTTTAGGAATTATGATAGATGCCGATGAGGAAGGCTATTTATTACAAATTTTCACGAAACCAATTGAAGACAGACCAACGTTATTTTTTGAAGTGATTCAAAGAATGGGCGCAAGAGGTTTTGGTGCAGGAAATTTTAAAGCATTGTTTGAATCTATAGAAAGGGAACAGGCTAAAAGAGGAACATTGTAAAATAAGAAATAAGATAAAACAGAAACAAGAATCAGGACAAAAGAGAAACAAGATAAAGTTCTTGTTTCTTGCTTTTCTATTTTTAACAAAATGAAAAATCAATAAAGAAAATATATTAATCTAATTGAAAAATTCACACAAGAAAATCTTGTTTTGAGAATATTTATATACGCTATTTTAATAGTTTTAGCTTTGTTAATTATAGTTTCAATAGTTGTAAATTGAAAATCACAAGAACCCTAGAATCTATTATCAAAATATATTGAATGAGCCTCTAATTCTGTAAATCTCAATTTTTATATTAAATTGTGCCCCAAGTCGAAAATTCAAAATTTATTGTGTTTCTTGACGCTAATTATCTTGAATTTTAAAAAAATGGAACGAAAAGAAATTTTAAAAGCAATTGAAGAAAAATACGACAAACTCGGTGTTCCTGTGGACGCTATGTTAGAGGGTTTGTTGTGGAGTACACCAATTACTTATTGGGATTATATTCAGACAGACGCACTTTTAGGTCTGCAAATCCCTAGAACAACATTGCCAGATGAAATGGTTTTTATCATGTATCACCAGGTAAACGAGCTCTTGTTTAAAATGATTTTATGGGAAATAGATCAAGTTGCTAAAACCACAGAAGTTTCTGCAGATAAATTTTCAATGCATTTAGGCAGAATTAGCAGGTATTTTGATATGTTGTGCAGTTCATTTAATGTAATGGCAGAGGGTATGGAGAAAGAACAATATTTAAAGTTTAGAAATACACTAACGCCAGCAAGTGGATTTCAAAGTGCGCAATATCGTAAAATTGAATTTGCATCTACAGAGCTTATCAATTTAATTGATGCTCGTTTTAGAGATACAATAGATAGAAACTCGTCTTTTAAAAATGCATATAATCATTTGTATTGGCAAGCTGCAGGTAAAAATTATACAACAGGGCAAAAATCGACTTTATTAAATCTTTTTGAGAAAAAATATATGGGAGATTTTATCGATTTTATGGAAGATTATAATGATATTAATTTGTCTTTAAAATTTAAACAGCTTCCCAAAGAGGTTCAAGAAAATGAGGATTTAATTAAGGCAATGCGCCATTATGATTATACCGTAAATGTAAAATGGGTAATGTCTCATTATAATGCGGCAGGCAAATATTTAGGAGGAAAGGAAAAAGATTTAGAGGCTACTGGTGGCACTAGTTGGCGAAAATACATGCATCCAAAATATCAACGAAGAATTTTTTATCCTTATTTATGGAGTAAAGAAGAGTTAAAAAACTGGGGAACCTTTTAAATTATAAGAATTTTTCAATATTTTCATTGAGGTTGTAAGCAAAATTTTCACTTTCGAGAAATCATTCCCAACTTGATTGGGAATAAAATCCAAAATTTTCGTTAAAAAGGCGTTTTCAAATCCCTTCAACCTGCTTTTTTTGTTTTTGGAATGGTAATTGTCAATACTTTTTTATAAGTTTGATTTTTATGAAAAACTACACCCCTTTAATTTATGCGTTATTTTTTTTAACAGCTACTTTTAGTCAAGTAAAAGAAGTTGCCTTCAAAAGCGGAGAATCGTTGCGTTTTAAAATGAGTTACAGTGGTTTCTTAAGAGCTGGTACAGCAGTTTTAAAGGTTGAGGAGACAGAATTAAATGGTGAAAAAGTTTTTCACTCTACAGGCAATGGTTGGACTTCTGGTATGATAAAGTGGTTTTTTGAAGTTGATGATACCTACGAGTCCTATTTTGATAAAGACACTATAAAGCCTTATCTTTTTGCAAGAAAGATTGATGAAGGAGGTTACAAAAAACATAGAATTACTTCTTTTAATTACAATTCTCAAAAAGCATATGTACAAGATTTCATAAATCAAAAAGATTCTTCTGTCACCTTTAATAATGTGCAAGATATGGTGTCTTCTTTTTATTACTTAAGAAATATTAATACGAAAAATTTAAAAAAAGGAGATGAAATAAAACTAGATATGTTTATGGATTCTCAAGTGTATCCATTTAAACTTCGTTTTCTTGGAAAAGAGGTTTTAAAAACAAAATTTGGGAAAGTTAATTCTCTAGTTTTTAGGCCATTGGTTCAGTCGGGTAGAATTTTTAAAGCAGAAGAAAGTGTTACCATTTGGATCACTGATGATGCTAATAAAATCCCTATTAAAATGAGAGCTTCTTTGGCTGTAGGTTCTTTAAGAGCAGAACTAGAGGCGTATAGTGGTTTAGCAAATCCTTTTGGTAAAATTTAAATTTTTTTATCAATCCTTTTATGAACTTATCTAATTAGGCTTAAAATAAATCAATTTTATTCGTATTTTTGATGATTGATCTTAATCGTTACAACTTTTTGAAAAATTTAGTCATTTTATTTGCTTTTATTTTATACTTTTCATCCTGTAATAAAGAAGAAAAAAAACCACAGTTGCTTCCCGTAGTTGTTGAAAAAAAACCAGAAATAAGGTTTGGTTATAAAATCGATGATTATAATGTAATTCAAGACACCATCAAAAATGGCGAAAGTTTTGGGGTAATTTTAGATAGACATCATGTTTTATATCCTAAAATAAATCAAATTGCGGCTGTTGTTAAAGATACTTTTGATGTAAGAAGAGTTAGAGCTGGAAAACCATATATCATATTAGCAAGTAAAGATTCAACTGAAAAAGCTCAGATTTTTATTTATAAGCATGATAAAATAAATGCTACAATTTTAGATTTTAAAGACTCCATAATTACTGCAATTCGATTTAAAAAACCAATTAAAGTTATAGAAAAAGAAATTGAAGGAATTATTACTTCTAGCCTATCTGCTGCGATGGATAGTTTGGGATTAAGACCAAATTTAACGTACACGATTGCAGACATTTATGCTTGGACTTTAGATTTTTATCAACTTCGAAAAGGAGATTCTTTTAAACTCGTTTATGAAGAAAAATTTATTGACGACTCTACTTTCGCTGGATATGGTAAAGTAAAGTCAGTAGTTTTTAAACACAGAGGAAAAGATTTATATGCATTTCGCTTTCTTGCGGATTCAATTTTAAATATTCATGAATATTATGATGAAAATGCAAAAATGCTTCGAAGTCAATTTTTAAAATCACCTATTAAATTTCAGTATAGAATATCATCAAGATATAACTTAAGAAGAAAAATAGCATATTATGGAAACCGAATTAAACCTCACAGAGGTACAGATTTTGCAGCAAGAATAAATACACCTATTATAGCAACAGCGAATGGCACCGTTTCAGAATCGGCAAGAAGAGGAGGTAACGGAAATTATGTGAAAATTAAGCATAATGGCACTTATTCTACTCAATATCTTCACATGAAAACGCGAAAAGTTAAAAAAGGTCAGCTCGTGAAACAAGGAGATGTTATTGGTTATGTAGGTATGACGGGAAACACAGGTGGTCCTCATGTATGTTATCGTTTTTGGAAATATGGGAAACAAGTAGATCCTTTAAAAGAAAAATTACCAGCGGCAAAACCGATGAAGAAAGATGTGAAGCCAATATTTTTTGATTTCATAAAAGCCTTAAGATATCAACTAGATTATAATCGAGTTCTTGTGGAAAAACCTAAAAAAGTAACAGAAATTATAGCACAAAATTAAAAAATGGCCTTAAAAAATATCAACCCTACTTCAACGAATGCTTGGAGAGAATTAACAAATCACTTTAACGATATTAAAAACATCAATATTAAAGATTTGTATAAAGATGAAAATAGAAAAAAAGATTTCTCTTTAGAGTTTGGTGACTTATTCGTAGATTTTTCTAAGAATAGAATCACAAAAGAAACCATTAATTTATTGGTAGAATTAGCGAATGAGGTTGATTTAAAAGATGCGATTGAAAAGCAATTTTCCGGAGAAGTAATTAATGTAACAGAAGGCAGAGAGGTTTTGCATACCGCATTAAGAAGTACTTCAGAAGATCCTGTTTTCGTTAATGGAAAAAATATAAAGCCACAGATACAAGCAGCTTTAAGAAAGATAAAAAGTTTTAGTAATAAGGTGATTTCCGGAAAATGGAAAGGATATACCGGTAAATCTATAACAGATATCGTAAACATTGGTATTGGAGGTTCTGATTTAGGGCCAGATATGATTGTTGAATCTTTACAATACTATAAGAATCAAATAACAACACATTTTGTTTCTAATATTGATGGGGATCATGTTTCAGAAGTGATGAAAAAACTGAATCCCGAAACCACATTATTTGTAATTGTTTCAAAAACATTTACAACACAAGAAACCATTACAAACGCAGAAACGCTGAAAAATTGGTTTTTGAAATCAGCTACTATTTTTGATATTCCTAAACATTTTGTAGCGGTTTCTTCAAATTTAAAATCAGTAGATGATTTTGGGATTGATAAAAAGAACGTTTTTCCAATGTGGAATTGGGTTGGGGGTCGTTTTTCATTGTGGTCAGGTGTTGGCCTATCAATCAGTTTAGCCGTAGGTTTTGATAATTACAAAGCGCTTTTAGAGGGTGCAGAAGAAATGGATATCCATTATAGAAGCACCCCATTTGATAAAAATATTCCTGTAATTTTAGCCTTAATAAGTATTTGGTATAACAATTTCTATTTGGCCGAAACAGAGGCCGTTTTACCATATTCACAATATCTAAAGAAACTTCCAGATTATTTACAACAAGCAATTATGGAAAGTAATGGCAAAGGTGTAGATAGAAATGGCGATACAATAGACTACCAAACAGGAACCATTGTTTGGGGAAGTACTGGTACCAATATGCAACATGCGTTTATGCAATTAGTGCATCAAGGAACCAAGTTAATTCCTGCCGATTTTATTGGTTACAAAGAATCTTTATATGGTTTAACGGATCATCACAAGAAATTAATGGCAAATTATTATGGTCAAATGGAAGCTTTGGCTTTTGGTAAAAGTAAAGAAGAGGTTCATTTAGAATTAAAATTTTCTGGTGATGAAGATAAAATTTCAACATTATTGCCTTTCAAGGTTTTCGAGGGTAATAGACCCAGTAATGCTATTCTTTTTGAGAAGTTAACTCCAAGGTCTTTAGGGAGGTTAGTTGCGCTATATGAACACAAAATTTATACCCAAGGTATTCTTTGGAACATTTATAGCTTCGATCAATTTGGAGTCGAATTAGGCAAAGAACTTGCTAAGAAATTACTAAATACATAAGGCTTCCAATAAAACGGGTATAAAAAGAGGATTATAGTTAAAATTTTAACTTTTATTCTCTTTTTATTCAGTGAGCTAATACGCTGTAAAATAGTTGTTAACAAGTTATAGATTATATTTTTATTAAATTCTAGTGTCTTAATTTTTTGTTAAAACTTAACATTAACTTAACATACCAACCGCTCAAAAACTCCAATTTTGCATAACATTCAAAACTTATAATTATACAATGAAAAATTTTAAAAACTTATTATTTGTAGTCTTGTTTTTTGTAACAGCTACTGTTTTAGGACAAACTAAAATTACAGGGACAATAGTTGATGAAACAAATCAACCTTTACCTGCAGCAAGTATCCTAGAAAAAGGCACAACGAACGGTGTTTCTACTGATTTTGACGGTAAATTTACTTTAAACACAAAGTCAAATTCTGGAACGCTTGTAATTTCTTTTATTGGGTATAAAACCAAAAATATTGCTTTTTCTTCTGCAAAAACCAAAATTGGAAATATACAATTGGAGGAAGATTCTACGTTAGATGAAATAATTTTAACAGCTACTTCATTTGCAATTGATAGAAAAACACCTGTTGCGGTTTCTACAATTAAAGCTGCGGACATTGAAAGAAGATTAGGTTCTCAAGAATTTCCTGAAATTTTAAAGTCTACACCTGGTGTATATGCAACCAAATCTGGTGGAGGTTTTGGAGATGGACGTATCAATATGCGTGGTTTCAATTCAGAAAATGTAGCAGTTATGATTAACGGAGTTCCTGTTAATGATATGGAAAACGGAAGAGTATATTGGTCTAACTGGGCTGGTTTGTCAGATGTTACATCTGCAATGCAAGTACAAAGAGGTTTAGGTGCTGCTAAAGTTGCTGTGCCCTCTATTGGTGGTACAATTAATATTTTATCAAAAACTTCTGACATTGAAAAAGGAGGTAATATCCTAGCAAGTACTGGTAATGATGGGTTCCAAAAATATGGATTTACATTATCAACAGGTTTAATGGACAATGGTCTTGCAGCATCTGTTTCTTTCTCTAAAACATCAGGAGAAGGATATGTAGATGGTACGCAGTTTGAAGGGTACAATTACTTTGTAAATCTTACAAAAGAAATAAATGATAATCACAAAATCTCTTTTACAACTTTTGGATCACCACAAAGACATGGTCAAAGACAAAACAGAAGCACAGTAGAAACGATTCGAAATGCACAGTCAGGTATTCGTTTTAATCCAGATTGGGGTTATAAAAATGGACAAGTTACTTCAATAGAAGATAATTTTTATCACAAATCTCAAACTTCATTAAACCATTACTGGATAATTAGTGACGTTACTTCTTTATCAACTGCAGCTTATGCCTCTTATGGTAAAGGTGGTGGTGGTGGTACTGCTGGTACAAACAGAGATTTGTTTAATGTAAGAATGGGTGGTCCTGATCAACCTGTAGATTTTGACAATATTGTTGAAATAAATAGAGCAAACGGTGCTTTAGGTTCTGAAGC